>ERZ1292625.45-Hain-H41-01um-R1-45-length-198654-cov-22_pt2 | contig 193501 bp, 242 predicted proteins | sample MGYA00564400_ERZ1292625 | MGnify/ENA primary metagenome ERZ1292625 (study PRJEB36523, sample SAMEA6512639) | groundwater metagenome | collected 2019-01-08 | study: AquaDiva: Metagenomics assemblies of 32 groundwater samples | reverse complement strand
TTTAGCTTGCTTTTCTTTAGCTTGCTTTTCTTTAGCTTGCTTTTCTTTAGCTTGCGCTTTCCAGGTTCTCTGTCCACTGATCAACGGGGTTTGTCCCATCTGTGTTGAGACACATCAGATAGTGTCTTTTACCTGTACGGTCATGGACCTCTGAAAGAAACCCTCCTTTCTGATTGTCTGCTGCCATCTGCTTGAAAACAGAAAAGATCGTCCCATCGTCCATGACGTAAGAGCCACACAACTTGAATCCATGCATGATTCCATAACCTCCATATAAGATTTATGTTGGTAATGGAAAATAAGAAAAAGAAAGGGAACCCTTGTCCCCACCCTTCACTCTATCATCTCAAGGAAGTAACCGAAGGCGATACTTCCCATGCTCATATAGAGAACTCCGAACCATAGTGCAGCCATAATACCTCCATGTAGCATATATGCTTCGCAAAAAGAAAAGGGAAGGCCAGGAAGCTGGCACTTGCGATTGTCTATGCATTACCTGTGCACATGGCACTGCACAAACAACCGAACTCTTCTCTTTACCACACTTTCTTCTTATTGAGGTGTGTAGTGGAGTTTTCACCCCGTGGACCTCGTTTGGCTCATTGCTTTACGTCCAGAGTTATGAGAGCCTGTGGACACGTATACTCTTTTATTAGACAGAGTTTTGTCTCTCTGTATTGTCCAACATAATGAGCGCTCACTATGCATGTCATGCGGACAACTGCGCAGGATGCCTCCATATAACATTTATATACGTGGCATGCCCATTGGATGTCCCGCCGCCAATAACTTTCCCTTTCCCTTGTATTAGCAAAAAAGAAAACAGGTTATACGAAGCATACGAAGCATAAAAAACAGGTTATACGATACCTGCAAACGTTTGTAGGAAGATTACCGGAGCTTCCCTACGGTGTAATGGCTTCCAAGTACCATTACTGTACATCCCACACAGGGAATGATTTACACTTTAGACAACAAGCTTCAAACGCGTTGATAGCTCACTTGTTGTCCAGATAACATATATGCTGCGCATGCTAAAAGAAAAGGACCTTACGGTCCAATCCTTCGAAATGTGGGTACCTTGGCGCGTTGCCCTCACATCTCTTACACCCCTCAACCTCTGCTTTCGGCTTACCTGCATTCTCCTTTCGGATTGCAGTCAGGCTTACTATCACATTAATCTTGAAGTAGCTGTTAGACCATGGTTCTTCTTTGAGTGTGGCCCCCCTTCTGGTTTCCCAGAGTATCAGGCTACATGGATTATCGTGAATCGCACCCGTAGGTTTGGTATCACTCACCCTCAACTCCCAGTTCGCGGAACCGCGCCCTACCTGGGAGATCCTTCACCTGTCCTTCCTCCTTATATTAGGGAGATATCCTGTAGTATCATGGTTACAGCTTACCATGCATTGCGACTACAGGAACAGGGGATGAGTAACCTTCAAAGTTATACGTTCTCATCCAAATAACATTTATATACAGTCCCTTATCATTGACTTCATCAGCAAGAAAAATTAGAGGGATGCCTTTCGACATCCCCGGAGTTGATCAGTCTCCTTCGAGCACATTGGGCATTAGCTTGCGCTTGCCCTTTACGAATCAGGGTTTCCCCCTTTTCAACCCTATAGGACAGTATAGATGCGTTAATCGCAGCCGCAATCAAGGGCTGTTTATTATCATCTGATACACCCACACAAGGAGCCTCTTGCCAGATAACATTTAGCAACGTCCCTAATCTTGTATATGAGTTTTATTAGCAAGAAAAAAGGGGTGATTACTGCCCTTCCTCGTCTCCGATGCAGTACATCAGTGACCGATCCCTTTGGTAAGAGGATCATACTTTTACATGGCCTTTTCTTGTTTTAGCCATAACCACGTTGTATGGAGGTGTGGAGTTCCTTGCGACCTTTGTTCCGAAGCATTGGCCCGTCGTTTTTCTTCGGGTCCGGCCCCCGGATTATATCGTTTCGGACCGATACAACCAGATAACATATATGCTGCGCTAAAAAAAAGGCCGAAGCCCCCCGATTAGAAATGCGACCAGGTACGATCCTTTTCTATTCTGACTCTGCGCATCAGTCCCCCACCTTTCCAATACACAAGCGTCCCCCCATCCTCGTGTTTGAATTCCCAGACTGTTGTGTGGTCCGGGATCCCTTTCCTCACCTCTTTCGGGTAAGGCAACCGAGCAGACTTCTGTCCTATGTAAATGTACATAATACCTCCAAATAACATTTAGCAACAGTCGAAAAGGAAAAGGAAGGACACATAATGTGCCTTCCTGTGAGAGGGAGATAACCGGAGCTCCCAGTACGCACAGGCTTCTTCTATAGTAACCTGCGAACAATGCCCCTATGTCACCGATTGCATGTAGGGGCCATGCGTAGATGAACCGCCTTTTATGCAGTTAGTTCATCCAACTAACATATAAATGTTCTATAATAAAAAGGTGAGTTTGTGGACAGCCTCACCGTCTGTAGTGCATTCAACATCGAAAGACAGCTGCACACGCCTTCGTCAATCACTCCGTACCCACAGGAATGATTGGCTCCTTTTGATGACGGCTGGAGTACCGAGCATTACTGCCAGATAACATATAAGAGAAGAACCATAATAATAGTGGTGCGGAGTAAGAGAAAAGAGAGAGGACCGAAATCCTCCGTGGCTGACCTGTAAAGACAGGCTCCCTTTTCCTCCATTTACGTGGGAATGTTTCCACTACCTACTGGATAAACCCGATTGGGCTTTCAGTAGGAACCACAGTTCCAATGAACATTTAGCTACGTTCCATAATCAATGACTTTATTGGGATAATGAGCTAACCAATAGGATCCGAAAGAACGTTTACTCCAAGCAATAGGGATCGTAGCAAGACTCATGACGTAACCATCAAGGAATAGGATCATAGCAGGATCGGTGTAGTGGTGCGGAGTAATAATAAAAGAGCAAGAGAATGATAAAAGAAAAGGGCCCGAAGGCCCTAATCAGTTCTGCAATAACTTATTTCATTCGATGAGCTATCCATTCCATTGTCTCGTGTATAGGTTTACCCATTAGATTATAGACAGGAATGTCCAATCCTATGGCACACCGAATCGTATGCCCTGTACCACCTGTTTCTCTGGTAGTGGGCTTCTCAACACCATCGGCTCCGTCTAATGTAACTGCCAATACAAATTGTACTGGTTTGTCAAGCTGTTCTCCCAATAAGATTTGCACATTGCGAGCCATCAGGCTCTTTACCCCTTCGGGGAGAACCCTCCAGGCGGGATGGTACTTCTTGGCAATATCATAAGCCTCCACTGGGATCTTATAAAAGCTCTCATCGTATGGAGAAAAAATCTCCTTATTCCAAGGCTCCACAACACCATTCTCCCACATGCTATCAGCACCTTTAGCACCACCGCTCCTTAAGACCCAGTTCGCCCCTTCCAGATACTTAGCAATGTGGCCCAAGTCACCAGCCCAACCTTTCATTCCGCGTAACTTCCTGGTCCCAACACCAGCCCAAAGCGGTTTACTGGTACAAGAGAAGGTATCCAGCCATTCGATAGCCTTCTTGATTACTTTCCCATGGCAGGTGTGCATATTGTTGCAGTCGCATACCAGAACTAAACGGTCATTACGAGCGATGTCTAACAACATATTCAGGAGACTCAACTCCTCCCACCCAGACTTTAGGGCCATCTTAAGCAACTCTTGATACTCTTTAGTTGTCTCTCCGTATTTCCTCAATGGGCTTAATTGCCCAATGTAGAATGGAGAACCAATAAATTCAGTCTGAGAAACATTAACGATTGTGATTTGATTGGTGATCATGGTGCACTCCTTGAATTGGGTTGATTAGTTAATTCCAATCTGTACCCATTTAAAATAAAAGGAATAATGAAATGAACAATGATGATAAAAAGAAAAGGGCACATGCTTGCTTACGCAAACACATGCCCCGATCAATCAGCAACTCTAATCTGGAAACCCTAATCCTCAGGCCAATTGGCACCTGGCTTTCTTGCAAGCCCAATGGATACTAACTTACCTTCATTCAAGGTAGGCCACCATCCCTGCCCCTTGCAGATGAACTTTAGAGTCCGCAGATCAGCAATCTTCTTATCCTTCTTGCCCTGTTCCCAGAACTCGAAGGTGCTCATATCAGTCAGAGCATCTGCCAACTCTACCAACTCCTCATTGAGAGGCTGATCTCTCCATGCCTCACTACAAGCCATCTTTATACGCATCATACAAGCTTTACACTGCACAATTGGCACACCAGTTGCTTCGATGTGCTGCTCATCAAGGTCGCCTTCGTCAGCTACGCGAGCCATTAGAATCTCTTCCCAGGTAGGAAGCCCATCTAACATTAGAGTAGCGAAGAATGTGGGATTGCACCATTCACCACTGATTGCCAATGACTCAGCAGATACAGCATGCTTGGCAATATCAGTAGCTTGTGCTACATCAATCACATTACACTTTGCACCACCAATGCCCATGGCATCCACAAATGGGCTATTCTCGAATAACAGAATCTCCCATGCTAACCACTTAGCTGCCTTAGACTCTTTGAGAGCTTTGGCCGCATCATTCTTAGCCTTACCAGCTTTGCCCTTAGAGAGTTCATTCAATGCCTGGTACTTGATGTAGCAATCCTTGGCCCTCTCTTCATAGCTACGAGCCACAGCCCACTGCAATGGAGCACCAAGCTTCCTTATCTGCCTGGTGAACTCTGATTGGATATTAGCCATGCTACTCACATCGCTATCACCATCGAGGCTCACCTCGTAAGCCTTCTGCTTAGCCATTTGGGCAGTGCGTACCTTGGCTACCAACTCTACCTTAGCCAATGCTGCAGCTACTTTCTGCTTTGATACCTCGCCCCTCCATTCTCCAAGCAGGCTGATTGATACCTCGTCAGCAGTAAGAGCCTTGAGCCCTACACCTTTCTGTGCAAAGAACTGCTCCTTATGAGCATTCCATTCTGCTGCACAGATGTCATGGCCGAGGTGTAACAGACTTGCGTTATTTGGACGCAGGATACTATACCCTCCATCCTTCTCACAACACAAATTCCAGTTGCTGGCACAGACCTTTGCCTTATCAAGAGCATTGCCCATGGTATCATAGTGCACCTTCCATGCAACCGGATTCACTTTGGGCTCATATTGCCGAGCCTTCTTCAGAGTTGGACCATTGTGCTTCTTGGTCAACTCAGTGGCCATGTTCTTCAGCTCTTTGGCAATCACATTACCAATGGAGCTGACAGCCTCATCAATGCTGCAACGATCCTCTCCAGCCTTAGGAGCATTACGGTACATGATACCATTCTTCTCCAACGCGGTCCATGCTGCAGGATCAGCATATACATCCATTAGAGGGGCATAACAATATTTCTTGATCATATCGACAGAAGCTTGTTGCAGAGCTGCAGTTACCAGGCAAATCACATTCTTCCTGGTTGTTTTGCCATTGCCGTAAAGGCTCAATGCCCTGGAACGATTGTTCGCGGCAATACCTACAGGTCCCTTCTCTGCTACCTGTACCCAATCCTTACCACCATCCTCATTCATCTCAGTATGAGGAACAGACTCACCAGTAGGCTCAAAGGCCCAGATGGTATCACTATGCTCTTTCATGGCTTCCTTAGCCAAGGTCACAATGTCACGATCAAATGTGACAAATACCTTATCACCATCATCATCGCCATTAATGCGCGCAATGTCTACACTGTTCATGTAGATATGTGCTGCACCAGCCAGCTTGTGGTGATTCATCAAGGGCAGTGCTGTCAGTGCCCTGATTGCTTGTTGATGAACGCATGGACTGCGCCCAATTACAGCCTCCAATCCTACTTGCCAATGCTCGATGCCATTCGCACAGAATGCACCCACTGGCACATTGTCATCGATGATCAAGCGATATACATTGCCTTCTACACCGAGGGATGCAAAGCATTCCCATAGCTCCGAAGCAAGGATGCTATCGAATACCTTGGACACTGGCATGATAGCAGTAGGATCAAACCCTGCTTTCTCTGCTGCGGCAATGGCAATACCAATGTTACCACCCATCTCCTTCAGCTTGTTGATGATACCATCCTTCCCAGCATCAATCACCTGCTGCACAGCCTTCAAGCTACGACGCTTGACAACCTCGACTGTGACATCATTGACAGGGATATTCTCCATCCACTGCCAACCCACAATCTGGGTCTTGCCTGGCTTGGTGACATCCATAATGCCAAACATCCCATGCAGGTAATCAGGATTGATAGCGGCAGCAAAATCCCAATCGTTGATGATTTCATCGATACCAGTAGCATTGGCTACGGCCATGAACTTCCAATCCTCATTGAGTTTGCCATTGAACAACTTCTTGGCCCCTGCTTTGAAACAGTTTGGTGCAATGATTGCACTTGGGCCTTGTGCTCCTGCGGCCAGCTTGACTGGCATCATGATTCCCTTGGCCATCTTCCCATCTCTGGTAGCGAAGGTGAATTGGAAGCTTGTGATTCCATAGGTATCACGGAAGGTAGCCCACGCTTCATGGTCAATGTTCCAACCCCAGTTGGCCCCATCAGAACCTAATGGCTTCATTTCACCATCGATTTCTACCATGGGCTCCCCTACTTCTACAGTAGTCCATACATCCATTACACAGGATGCAGAGAAGCGGCTGATATAGCCTGCAATGTCAGGACCAGTGGGCATCATCTCATGGAACCAGTTGGCCCACTCTCCACCTTCCTTGTAAGCAAGGTATCCTGCCACCACAACGTAACCCTCTCCCCGAAGGTTATCAATCATGGGACGAGTATTACTCTCGGAAGAATACATCCCAGTAAACGCCCAATCTTCTGGGTACTGGAATGCAGTCCTAAGGTTCACCACATCATCGCGATGCCATCCTTCATACCCAGCCCACCTATCAAGGAATGAACCCTGATTGTAGTCTGCAGCCAATTCTGCCATGTCAATGCCCCAACATCCATGGGCCATTTTGCTGTAGATTCCCACCGGAGAAGGTGATGCAACCTTGAACTGAGTGTGCATCCAGATTACTGGAACTTCTTGGAAGGTCCGTACCTTGCCAATCATCTCAGTCCACTTCTTGGCTTCCCGGACACACAGAGCCTTTTCTGCCCGGTATGCCCTCTCTGCCTTATCGGCCATGATCCGCGCAGCTTCTTCCACTGCATCGGCAATCACATTGGCTTCGGTGGAGCCAACACAAACTCCAACAACCTCACGGCATACTGGTGCTGCACAATCTGCAGCCAGGGCATCCCTACCGACTCCTTTGCACCGCTCACTCTTGGGTGCCAGGGCAAAGAAGTTCAATGCCCCTTTGCACAGGGCAAATTCGGGGGAGGTGGAGGGAACGCAAGCAACAGAGGTCAGGGTGATGTTGTACATAGGAACTCCAATTTGATTTTGACAGCAAGTTAATTCTTGCTTTAGTGTCATTTTAAATTGGAAAATAAAAAGAAAGAATGTTAAGAAGATAAAAGAAAAAGGGTTTGACCCCTTTCTCTTATATGTAATAGCGAACTACGTGACGAGTGGGTTTAAGCGTGCGCTTTGACCACTCTATTTGTCAGTATCTCTTCTCATTCCGGGCTGCTAAGCCCATACACGCACAGTTAGAACCGTGCTATGAAATTTGGCAGGATTCAAGCCTTTACCTGCCATGGCTAATACGATTAAACGTTCTATCAGACGATCTATCAAAGGCACTTTGGTTTTTCGCACCAGTTACCTCTGATAGTGCAGCTTCCCTGCTGCTAAGGGGATCCTGACTCATGCATGGGCTTCCCGCCCAATCGCGCTTTTCAGTTTAGAAGGATGGTGAGAGAGCACATGGACTGCGGCTCAAATCTCAATCAGGACGACTGCCACCCTAGCAAATATCTTGTGTTTGCCATTACAGTTGGTTAGCATGGTTCGGATTTGCACCCTTACCACTTCCAACGGTAGATATGATAGAGGAAGGTACAACCTATCTATCATGCCAGCTACATTCTGGTCTTTCTCTCTCAGTTGGTTATAGCGTGGGATGCGAGGTAACTTTATAAGCTTGCGCTAACCTGAATCATGCCTGCCTCAACTGAGTCGAGTTTTCCACCATCTCCTTCGTTCTAATGACCGACTTTGCTTGCGCATTGTCTCTGATAGGATTATGGAAAGACAGTTTGCTGTCTCCAGATAACGTTACCGTTACCCTTACCTACCATTTAGGAGATTCTGAGGTTATGCCAATCAGCTCGCGCCAATCCTCTTCCCTCAGATTGCTTTAGGGTTGAAACCCTTGCTGACCTGTTGCTCGATATTACTCAGTAGAACCTCTTACTTTGATAGTGTCTGACAGTAGCCGAAGCATACTCACTACCATTTCTGATATCCTTAATCAACAGGCGTACAACTGCCATGTCTTGTCCCTTGCCAGGAGACTCAACAGCAGCCTTTTCAGCCATATCATATGTCAGACTTGCGTCTTCCATAGAGTACGTGATCTGCTTGCGCAAACCTTCATTTAAAATGTGCAAAGGAAAATAAAAGGAAGCAAGGCAAAGAGATAAAAGAAAAGGGCATACATACACGCAACTGCGCATACATATGCCCCTCATGGTATGGTATATTACTAGTACTTGCCAGTAACGTACCATACCAAACCACCTACCAGACACAGCCCTACCTGGGCCACATCTAGTAAGGTGTTGATGAGGTCGATGTCCATAGACACCTCCATAGGTATGAGTACGTCATACCATGCGTAGATATACTGGAGTGTATATCCATGATAATATGTGTAACTAAGGATAATAATAACGATAACAAAAGAAAAAGGACATAGCTTATTCAGCTATGCCCCTTGCCCACTACTACATGCGTGTGCAGTAGTAGGCTTTGTTAACCTCACGCCCACCCTTGAGGGTAAGCGTGTAGAAACACACTCCCTCTTGGATGAGCAATGAGGTGACCCTCGCCCCTCTCTTCTCACTCATCTCTACCCTGAGGGCGATTTGAGCGGGAGAAAGGCGAGTAAACACGATATCAATCATACTTACCTCCTTACGTGAATACGCGGGATGCGCATCCATTCAAAGGTAGTAAGTATACATAGTAAGATAGATAGAGATAGCATATATACATACACAATAAGGTAACATAGTATATAATGATAAAAAGAAAAGGAAAGATAGCTAATAGATACCTATGGAATGTCTAGCTGATACCTATTACGGACCCGGTGGGCACCGAACGACTAGGAGTCCCAACAACACTAATAATAACCAGGTCTCTAAGAATTTTTTATAAAATATTTTTGCAGAATCGTAATAGGCAATTATTAGGCATTAGGCAAATATTATTAAACAGACATAGCTAGATATATCTAAATTTTTATAAAATATTTTTCAGAAATGATAAGGGAAATAATAAAAGGAAATTATAAGTAAGAATGGCAAATGAACAAAGCAATCAAAGCAATCAGCACGCACAGCATTCTGAGCGTAATGCTTTTACGATAGGTAAACGATTATGGGAAAGACGTAATGAAGTAAATGGTGCCAATGGTTCTAATAAGTTGATGAATGATATATATCAAGAGCTTGGGCTTCTAGAATTGGGATTATCTTTTGATTTTGAGATAGCATATGATTCTTTGGAACAACTGATTTATGCTTATGTTAAGTATTATATGCTTGTAAGTAAGAGTGATAAAGGTTTTAGATGTCCTATAGCTATGAAGGTTTTAAAGAATATTAAGGTTTTGAAGAATATTGAGATGAAAAGGAACTAAGTAAAAGGAACTAGATAATGGCAAAGAAAGATAAAACAAATGATAATAATCTGAATGGGAAAGAGGTTTTAGCCGCGCAAGGTTCCCAAGGTTCACATTCTAAATCATCATTAGCCTTGATTGACAGAGAGTTGCTGATACCTGATGAGAAAACTAAGTTGGTTGGTGGTTTAACGAAAGAAGAGCGTAAACTGGTACGACAGAACAAGGTAATAGATGAGCTTGTGAAGAGTGATGAGCATTATGGATATTTGTTTAACAGCCTTATAGATACGACAAAAGAGCGGGTAGTGGCGAAACTCAAAGGTCATCGTTATACAATCGTTAGTAATGCACCTATTATTTGCAATGGGCCTGCTATGTGTCCTTTCTTCCATGTATGTCCTTTAGGGAATGGATGTAAGACACAAGTATTATATGATAACGATACAGGTACAAGTGAGTTTACTAGAGAGCCTCTTTATGATCCAACAATGGTTTTCCCAGTTGGAGACCAATGTATTTTGGAGCGTACATATTTAGAACAGAGGATCATTGATTACATTAATGAGTTAGATGTAGATCCTGCGCGGACAAGTGAGTTATCACTTGTAAATGATTTAGCGTTAATTGATTTACACAAGAATAGATGTATCAACATAATGGCTGCTGGTGATAAGCAAGGTGATGGTATAGATTTCTTAAAGGTGGAGATGGTACGAGATGGCAAGACGGGTATTTTGACAGAAGAGCGTATTAAGGAGCATCCATTGTTGAATGTACTTAACAACCTTGATAGAAAGAAGATGTCGATATTAGATTCATTGACTGCTACTAGGAAACAAAAAGCACAATTAGCTGCTAAGTTTGCAGAAGTAAAGCAATCTTCCAAGTTATTAGAAGACATTGAGCAATTGAAACAGTTAATCAATGAAACGAAGAATGTAAGGGTGATTAACGCGGCGGATATGATAAATACCGATACTGATATTGATAATGATAGATTGCAATTAGACTGATTAGATTGTAGCCAGATGAGGATCTAGATTGAATAAAGACTTATTAGATTTTATATTTAGCAGAGGGGCTGCTTACCTTGACATTGAAACGTTAGGGAAGTTTGCGGGCAATCCTATTACCCAGATAGGCTATTATGCTCCTGCTACTGAACAAACCGTATTTGATCCCGCAGTCCCTGGTTCTTCTAAGAAAGTCCCTATACCTGCAGAATATTTCGAGGCGATACCAAGACCTCAATCAATTGAGCAGGATGAGAAGTTTGGTGATCCGATACGTCGTGCGCGTTCTACCAGTTATGTCCGAAACTATGAATCATGGCCTGAAACATATAAGGAATGGAGAAATTCTTTTGCTGAAGAGCAATTAAGGGATCCCAAATCAAGAGCCACTTGGGAGTTTTTGGAGACAGGGGAAATTGCTCCTACGCGTAGACTAACGATAGAAGGCACAGATGGGTTAATTGATACAACTGTTACGAGGGATGTTAACAGGCAAGTAAAACATATTGTAGAGGAACTTATTACTAGTAAATTTGGTAATAAGATTATATGGATTGCTAATGCAAATTTCGAAGCGAAGCATTTAGGTGCTTTCTTATCAGATGAACAGATAGAGAAACTAAAAGGTTTTGCGCATTTTAAGGATATGAAGCGCAATGACTTTCTACTAGTAAATGACCCAACTATATTGAGAGCAGAAGCAATAGCGAAAGTGAGTGGTGACTATTCTGGAATGTGGGCGGCGATGAAAGAAGCCGCAAGAGACATGCGTGGTTTCAAAGTAATGGATCCTTTTGATGTTATTAAGGCTACCCAGTCATTAGGGTTGAAGGTAAGTAAAGAATTTGATTTGGGAATAGATTTCAAAGATGTAACTCGTGCTATTAAAATTGAGATATTGGCTCGTATTATGCATGATCAGCCTGAAATCCACAGCGGTTTGGAAGATGACATCCTAACTGAACGCATTTCTAAGAAAGTAGCTGAACATGCCGAAGTATTTGAAGATCTGTTAGCCAATAGACCTGTCGATGGAAAGTTTACTGCAAGGCAGCAGGAAGCTATTAATTGGTTAAGAAGGATGTCGCGCGCGAAAGATGTCAGTAAACCCATTTACGCTCAAGGGCTCATTGATTCAATTATATTGAAAGAATTAGAAACACAGAAAGAAGGTGTAGGTTTTAAGAAACAATCATTTGGTCATTATGATACTGCTTGGGCTTACAAGGTAGAAAGACCCAAACTAGATCCAGAAACAGGTAATGTTGTAAAGCCGGGAAGGATGGTCGCTACTCCACGAGCAGAAGCTATATTTCTGGTACATCGTACACCTGAAGCAGCCGTTAGGGCTGCACAGCGCATTGCTGGTAATGAAAACATTGATATGATGGAGCTTTATAAAGCAAGAAAAAAAGCAGTTCATGGTCTAATAGAAGCAGAAGGTATCGATAGTGCTATTAAGCATTTGACAGAAGAAGATGATCGGGTTTCGAAGAAAGTGACCCAATCAATAGACCAAACTCATTGGAATGACGATGTGGTATATGAGCCTAAAGCGCCCAAACCCGAACCAGTTGCTCCTGCTTTAGAGCCTAAGGTAGATACAATCACACCTGAAATAACAGCGAAGATTGAAGCAGAGTCTCCATGGGCGAAGAAACCTAAGCCTCCACCTCCTGTATATGATGATCTTATCAGACCACGTTTGGAAGTATTGGGCCAAGATGCAAATAAGATATTCAATCATGGTAAATATATATTACCTGCTACAGTTGCGTTCCTTGCATTGACTGCTGTTGTAAGAGCTTCGTTTTCAACTCCTATTATGCCTGAGAAGAAAGAAGTGGCTCCTACTGGAGTTTATGAAGAGCAAACATTTGATGGAATGGAGAAGGATCCAACTGTTACGAATATGCGTAAGACATATACGGACTTTGGCTCTCCTTATAGAAAGGAAGAAGGCTTACAGTTACCTTCCTTTCAGGCAATTCGGGATAATCTATGGAGTCAACCTGCTCCCATCTATATGCATGGTATGAAGATAGATCCTACGATTGTTAAATTTCGCGATATGCATCAGCTACCCGAGCAGAAAAGAGAAATAGAGACAATCTTGAGTAAAGAAACAATCTCTACGTTGCAAACAAATCGTTTCCTTACACCGTATGAATCTGATGCTCTTACCCCCGAAGATTATGTCTACTATGGTTTAACAAAACCTGGACTGAGAAAGATAGCTGTCAGTCCTTCTGTTCTGCAGATAGAAGATGCTGATACTATATTATTTAATAAAAGCCCTATTAGTAATGTACCGTTTATGGGGTCATTGGCCCAACGCATTCCTAATACGAATATAAGTATTCGTTTAGCTGGTATCGATGCACCTGAAACAGGAGGCCATGACGAAGAACTTGATATACTACGTTATAAACAAGAGCAGCCTTATGGGAAGGCTGCGACTGCGCGGTTAAAGGATATTGTTAGCGCGGCCAAGAACGTAGAGATTGTATTTGATCCAACTGATGAAACGTATGGTAGACAACTTGGTGTCCTATATGCAGATGGAATCAATGTAAATACTCAATTGGTAAGAGAAGGTTGGGTTAAATCATTGCCTTTCGGTGAACCTTCTTCAGATATAATTCCTAGAAGGAAGTTGAATGCATTAGAAGAAGTAGCTTTTACCTCAAAAAGAGGCATCTGGCAATCTGGTTTCTGGCAAGCAGAGCATATGACAGCGAGTGAGAATTATCGACTCACAAACAATACATTGACGAGACTTGATAAACTTACGAATATGAATGTGGCGGCTGCTTATCATGCTTTTGAACTAAATCGTGAAGGAGACCTGTATGATTTACAACGTAATCCATTATCCCGAATCAGAGCTGGGATACAAGCAATGGCAAATAAAAGAGAGTATGAAGCTCCGCTTGTGAAAAATGTAACATACCATGTAGGAAACAATATAAATGAGACACTTGATTATACTGCTATATTAGACTCTAATAGTAGAATGAATTATGGGAATTTGAACAACTTGTCATATCGTCTAGGTCGTTCTGCACAAATTAACGATTACCAACGCATTGACTCAATTACATTCTCGAATAACCCATATAATCAAGAAAGTTTGGCTGTACGTGCCAAGTATGAAGAACAGGACGATAAACGTATTTTGGAAAGAGTCAATATGAAAAAGAAGATGTATTCGTTACAGCGTGTTTCAAATCAATTGAGAACAGGGCAACATCAGAACCAAGGCCAAATGCCATGGAGTTAGTGGATAGCATTGCAGAGATTATAAATCTAAAAGGAATAGATTATGTTTAAGACAGCTAATGATTTTTTTGTACATGGTTTCCATGAAATGATCGGTCTTAACTGGGACCAATCAACTAAAACGTATCAAGGCTGGGGCTTCGGTGGTATTAAGAGCATTAACAATTTATCTGGTGCCTCTGGTGCTCACTTTAAACCATATAATTTAATGGGTTTAGATCTGCCGTTAGATAGAGCTGCTTCTGTTGGTGGTTCCATGGCCCAAGGATTTATGGGTCCTGTCTTTTCAGCTGTTACAGGTTTTATAGAAGGTGGCTTCCCAGGAGCAGCAAAATGGTTAACTGCAGAATTTTTTCAATCTTCCTTTGTATCTGCCGCTTCACGTAGTGGTGGTGCATGGGCTGGTAGATATGGTTTATCTATTGCTGGTTCTATGGTAGGTTCTATGATGGGTCCAGAAGGAATGGTGGCGGGTTCTGCTCTTGGTTCAGCTCCTGCTTGGGCTGCTGGTTTGTTATTGGCACCTGGAGCATTGACGTTTGGTGGAGCTTACTTAGCAGGTAAAGGTACCTTGGCGATTATGAAGCAAGGTTATTATCATGAGCAGATGCGCAATAGAAGCGTAGACTATGCAGGCTCAACAGCTTCTTTTATGACAAAACAAGCGGCAACCATGCGTGGGCGAGCGGTCAAGGCAATCAATATGCATCAATTGAATGCAAGAAGTGCGTTAGGTCAAGAAGCCAACTTAAATAGCTTTAATAGTTATCGTAAGCTTAGATAAAGGAATAGTATGATTAAAACATATGAAAATGAGCAACAACATATAGAAGCTCTATATGAGACTAATAAGTTTGGTAGCAAGTATATACGATTTGACAGGACGCCAGCTCCAGAGCTCGTTAGTTTCTATAAGAAGAACTATGGTATTAACACAGATTGTCATCATAGTTGTCATACTTGCCAGATTACACAGATAAACAAATATAAGAAACAATTAGAAAATGAGTATGAGCAGGCAACAAAGGAAAAGAAAGAGTTCAAATGGTTTAAGATACCCTGTTCTTACATTATGGATGGTTTAAGTAGTATCTTCAAAGTGAAATTTGACCAGTTAGTAAAGGGAGGTATGGATCGCAATAAGGCCAAACGCTTATTATTGATGGCTGTGGATCCTGTTGCCTGGACTGAAGTGATGTTCGGTTTTGATGACGGTTCTATGAATGAACCAGAAATGGATAGACGTTGGTATGTTCGTTGGTACCAGAAGCATACATTGCGTTGCACATCGCGTAGAATGGTGTTGAGACAGGGTCGCCGCTCGGGAAAATCCTCAGTAATTGCATTAAAATTGATAAACCAGGTATTCAATAAGAAAGTATTCCATGCCCGAGATAGTGAAGGTAATGAGATATATAAAGGCCCTCAAATTGTAATTGTTACTCCGTTCAAGAGTCAATTACAGGTCATCTACGAGGAATTAAGTAAATTCATATATCTAAATGATGATCTGAAAAATGAAGTATTGGTGACTGGTGACAAACTATATAGGCAAACACCACCATTGCTTATGACATTTAAGAATGGAGCTACGATTACAGGGTTAATCAGTGGTGCTACAAATAAAGAAGATGGTACTGCCGGTGGTAATATGCGTGGTATCAGTGCAGATATCATTTATACAGATGAAATGGACATGATTCCAGACGCTGTATTTAAGGATGTTCTTAAGCCCATTATTACTATTACGAAGCCTAATACGGTTTTCTATGGTTCTTCTACCCCGATTGGTAAGAAGTCTAACTTTTATAGCTATTGTTTGGAATCTCCTAACTTTAAAGAGATATATGTACCTTCTACAGTATTGCCGCATTGGACAGAGAAAGAAGAAGAGGAAATCCTGAAAGATTCTACCAAGGATGGGTTTAGGGCAGAGTACTTGGCTGACTTCATTGTGGATTCGTATGGTGTTTTCAAAGGTCCTTACATACACGCTGCGCGGGAAAACTATACATATGAAGAAACAAGTGACCCTAAATTCTGGAAAGAAGAATATGGCACGAATTTTTATGAGTTTTCTATCTCAATGGGCATCGACTGGAATAAAACAGTTGGTACAGAATATAGTGTTATTGCATGGGACCCTTTTAAGGGTCGCTTTTGGACTCTTGAGAACTTCACAATTGCACCTTCCGAATATAGTGGTGAAACATATAAGGATGAGCTGAAAAGACTTAACTATAAATGGCGCCCAAACTACATTGCACCAGACGAAGGCTATGGTAACTTCCTGATTGAATCATTGGTTGTAGAAGCAACACAGCTTATGGGTAAAAAAGATAAAACTAAATTTGAACAAGCAACTGTGCGTCTGGCTTCTATTATGAAGCCTATCAATTTCTCTTCGAATATAGAGTTGTTTAACCCTGGTACTGGCCAGAAATTCACTAAATATGGTAAGGATTTCCTAGTAGAAAACGCTGTACAGATATTTGAGCGTGGTAAAATCAGTTTTGCAGAAACTGATAGGGTATTGGTGAATCAGCTGCGTAACTATATCATTACAGATAAGAAAGATAATGGTAAATTAATTTATGGTATGGAAGTAGAATCCATTGGAGACCATAGATTGGATGCTTTTATGTTGGCATTGGGTAGTTTGATTATGAATGAGTCCATTTTCTCGTACCAGACTGGCTTCGATAGCAATACTTACTCAAGGGAAGTACGTGAAGAGAAGGTTGCGATTGATAAAGCAACAGATATTAAGACCATTATGAAGCAAAATGCAGAGAGTGGTTCATCTGGTCTCGATAGATTCAAACGTTCCCAAATGGGAGTTCCTACGCGCGCAGAACAGAAAGAAAAGGGATTATTCGGTTCTTTCGGCATTGATTTCCAAGAAAATAAATCATACCTGGAAAGAGGTGATAGTAAGCCTGTTAAGATAAATCCTACGACGAGACAAAATGTAAGAAAAGGGTGGTAATATCATATGTTCAGTCCGAGAATGAAAGCAGCCCGTAGTTTGTTACGGGCAGATCTGGATGCAATAGAAACTATATCCTCAGGTGACCTTGCACAAAGAGGATGGAAAACCGCAACAGAAGCATTTGGACCGAATGCTAAACCTGAAGGTATACATAAATTCCTGATGTTCAAAGAACTGCCTGGTGTTGAAGGGCAGTTCGCTTCGATAAAAGGTTTTATGGGGATTCCAAATGGTGGTGATGCTTATCAATATGGAAATGCATACTCTTCCGCACATAGGCCAACTCTGAATAGCAATGTAGTTGATATTCATACTCCTGCAACATTTAGAGAGGATGGACTATTAGTTAATCGTGGTATCTTTGAAACAGATAACATATATAGTCAAGAACATGACTGGGCCAATTTCCATAATTGGGATAATTTGAGTCAAGAAGTAAGATTAGAGGCCGGACGGATTAGTGGAGCACTGACACCCGAACAAGCTTATGTATTAGAGCAAAAGAAAATGGGTGAAGAGCAGGCTAAAAGATATATTCCCAAATTAATTGCCGAACGACAAGTTGCACCTCAACCTTCTGCTCCTCAATCTCCAGTTACTAAATCTGCTGATCCTTTTCCTACTGCTGCTTCTGTACAAGCTCATCCTAATGTAAAACTTTCCGAGGGAGGAGCGGTTAGGTTAACCCCTACTACAATTGAGCAGAGGTTGGAAGAACAAGTACTAAAGATACGTACAGATGCTATGAATATCGGAGATCCTCTTGGGAAAGGTCCGACAGTTATCAATCCAAATACAAGTACTACCGCACTAAGTACAGAGGTAAAAACTGGGCCCATGGAAGGCCAGGTCATCATGCCGGGTGGAACTGCAGGTTATGGTGCGAAGAAGGTACCACCCATCTTCGATACTGCTGAAACTGTGCAACAAGCTGCTTCGAATGCTCCGAATGCTACTGGTTCCACTGGATCAGATCCGGGAGGACTTGGTGGAGGTAGAGGTGGCTCTGGAGGATCAGGTGGTTCTGGATTAGGAGGTAGTGCTCCATTTGCACCTCGGTTAGATAGAATTGGGGCTGGTTTTTGGAACGTTGCTTTACCAGGTATCATTGGTGGTGTTGCAGGTGGTATGTCTACAGGTTCTTTTGCTGGTGTTTTTGCTGGAGCTGGCTTAGGCATGGTTGGTGGGCATTACGGTTCAAGGCCAGGAAGAGATAAGCTTAGAAGCTATCCAAGATTCGATTCATTTTCCAAGAGCACAGCAGAAGCAATTGGGCAAGGGATGAGACCTTCGGCTGCTGTACAAATAGCCACAGCAACTGGTATAGGTTTAACTACAGGTGTTGGTCTTGGTCTTGCGAAAGGTATCGGGAGTAAAGTAATGTCTACTTCTCGATATAATCGACAAAATAGAGAGTAAGCACATAAGGAGTTTTATGTTAGTTTTTAGAGATGCAGACGAAGTAGATATAAGTGATGCTCAACGTTTCATTGTAGATGGGAAGAAGGGGCAACTGAAGGATAAGCAGTTTTTCATTTATAATGATGATGCAGGTAAGCAGTATAGTGATATTATATTAACAGTTACTTACGATAGTCCTTCAGATACTTACTTCGATGATGATTTTGTTTTGAAGTTGTTTAAATCAAATACTCAACCTACTGAGAATGATTGGTATTCTGTTGGGAAGAGCAATACATTAAACATTGGTGATATTGAGCAAAACGGAGGAGATGATACAACTTCTTTTTGGGTTCGAATACTATGTCCGCCTAATAAAGAAGCCCAAACAATCGAGGGCATACATATAACTGGAACCTATTTGGAGTCATTATATCCATGATTGAGAGAATATTTAACGATGAAGTCGGTAAGCAAAGAAAAAATACTTCGATTACAAGTAATACTGAGGTAGTCGAGACACCTTCCATCATAGAAGACATATCTTTTATTGATATTACTAAGGATGAGCATGATGCTCTTTCTGAAAATTCTAATTATACTGATAATCAAGCTGATTACATTGAACGTAAAAGACGCACTCATGAATTAATAGACAGTTTCCGCGATGCACAACTTCAACTACAAGAAGTACAGACTTCGTTAGGTGCCAAAATCAGTAAAGCGAATAGGATTGTAGATGTAAAAGATGCTTTTACCTTGAAAGCTATCAAGAAGGTTTTTAAGAAGAAGTTATCATACATTGATAAGGACATGTACTTAGAAGCAAAGAGACAACTAGTTGCCTTACAGAAGGAAAGCTTAAAAGAGTATGAGCAAAAATGAAATAATCGAGCTTTACATAGAGTTGATGCCTTATATTGCGCGTGACTTCGTAAGTAAAGAAGATTTGCGCGCAGTATTGAGCGAAGATGCTTATAAGAAGATTGAACAAGCACTTATTATGAAGCAAAAGATATATACGAACCATTCAAAATTAGATATTGGTATTGATCCAGAAGACATTGTTAGACCAATTGTCGAAATCTAATTAAAGTTGTGAAATATTATGAAAGATGTAGAAAAAATGGCTTACTTGCAGGCTATTATAGAAACTTACGATAAAGGCACAAAGTTTGATCAGACATCAAATGGTATTGCGGTATCGATTAGTAGTAGCTTATACGATTTAAGTTTCTTTGTTGATATCATCATCGCGTTGTTAAGCTCATATCGTGGCATCGAGGGGCAGCAGATAGATAAGAAAGTTATCGAAGAGCTTGGTGATTTGTCGGCGTATATTGATGAATGCTTTGACTGTGATGGTAGGATAGGATTCAATTTTCAGTTCGTACCGGAAACAATCTTCTTAGATAGAATAGAAGAATTCCTCTTGCAATTAAAGAATATCTTGAGAGATTTACTGAATTCATTTAAGTTTGGGAAGAACAAGCTTGATACTTTATGCGCCTTTTTCTCCTTATTTAAGGATATGCCTTGCCCGCAAGACATTGCTCTTATCATTATTAGTTTAAAACTATACCTGAACCGACTACTCACATTAGCTTTAGATGTTAAGTTAGATTGGTTCTCGATTGTTGGGCCTATATTGCAGTCATTAGCGAATCTGATTAACCAGTTATTCGATATGATTATTGCTCTTATAGAAGCTCCTATCGATTGTACGCTTAACAACCTTACAGTAAATCTGTTGATTGCTCAACAGCAAGACCCGAGCCTAATCACTCCTCCGGATAAAGTTTTATCTAAGGATCAGAATCTACTGAATGATCAAGACAGAATCATTTTAGAAGAAAACACTGGTACTGCATCGAAAGATGTAACAAAAGAAAGTACGAAGTCAGATGTAAAGAGTAAGACTAAAGTAAATGTAAAGAGCTCTGGAACCGCCGTACCGGATATATTTGATGATAATCTTGTATTCGAAGTAAGAGAGACAGAGTATCAAGGGATTTTGCGGGGTGGGGAACTTAACTTCAGTCTTGATGTAAAGCTCGAAGATTTGATTGGTTTGGATGACGACAAGAATGGTCTACTGGATATGAGCTTACCTGAACAAATCATTTCAATTATCACAGAAATGCGCAAATACCTATCTGCTTTAAAGGCTTCTATTCAAGAAAACATGCAAGTGTTTCTTCAATTAGCAAATGCAAACAAGATCTTAGAAATTAAGAGATTTATGGTGGCTGGTGTAGTGATTGATATTATCAGTTTGCTTGTCTTTATCTTAAAGAATAAGATTAAGCTTAGTGACTTGCCCGATTTATGTTCGAATCCTATTCATCAGAAACAATTACAAACCCTCGTAAGTGAATTCACTGGTATTGAAGGGACGTTAACATACGGTTCAGAATATACGACTTTAAATTACCTTGACGAGTATGGTAGTACACAAAATATTGTAATCAATAGTTGTGTTGCGGCAGAGAAGTTAGCAGATGATGCTGTTCAAACACTCCAGAACATTCTTAATGGTAAAAGATAAAGGAAACGATACATGGATGAGCGTTTAAGAACAATTGCCGAAAAATACAACCTACTCGATGCCTATTCTGCTTCTAGTACAAATATTAAACTTGTCTCGAATCCTGCTTTAGCTTATGCAACACTTGGTTTTAGAAATGTATTCATTGATCCAGAATGGGATTTCTCTGAGATAGATAGAGCTCAGAGCACAGATTCTTATCTTGCTCGCTCCATTCAGAAGAAAGTAGATAAGTTTATGTTGTCTGGGTATGACTTCATAGGTGAAAACCCTCAAACAGTTGACTATATCAAGAAACGCGTTAAGCAGTTTGAAATGGCTACGAAGAAGACATTTGGCACATTATTGGGTCAGACTGCGCAAGACTTGCTCAAATATAATAATGCGATGTGGATCCTTGTAAGGGATGAGAATAAGTCGGGCGGAAGAACTTATAAACTCATGGAAAAGGAATATAAGCCCATCGCTGGTATCTTCATTGCTCCATTCCCTTCATTACAGTTTAAGTGCCAAGATAATGGTGATATTCTCTCTGTTAGACAGAACATTGGGGCAGCTACAAAAGAATTTACCGCACTGAACATGATGCATTTCTATAAAGAGAAACGTCCTGGTTACATTGTAGGTGCTCCTACTCTATATCCTGCGTTGGAAGATATTGCTTTACTTCGTAAGCTTGAGGAGCAATTAGAAGAATTGATCTATACCTGTTTATTCCCTTTGTATCACTACAAAATAGGTAATAAAGACTATCCAGTAGTTAAGAACCCAGAAACTGGGCTTAGCGAAACAGATATGTTAGCAAGGAAGTTATCCTATATGCCTTCATCTGGTGTTTATATCAGTGATTGGAGACATGAGATACAGAATCTTGGTGCCGAAGGAAAAGCTCTTAACATAGAATATTTCTTAAACCATATGAAGTCAAGAGTCTTCGCGGCTATAGGATCCTCTAATGTAGATTTCGGCGAATCAGATTCTTCTAACCGTAGTACTGCTCAAACACAATCACAAATGCTCACTGAATCAGTAAGCTCATTACAAATGATCATGTCTGATTTCGTTAATAAATTCTTAATTACCCAGCTTCTAATGGAAAGTGACTTTAAGTTTGATGTACTTGCTGAAGATAATAAAGTAGAAATCCAATTCGGCAAGATAGATTTGAATGAACAAACCTTGAACGAAAATGCAGCTGTTCAATTGTTTAGTAATCAAGCTATTACGCATTCAGAAATGCGTCAGAAGATTGGTAAGAAACCTCTTAAAGAGGAAGATAAGGGTGAGCTTCACTATAATAAGTTCCCAGATAGAGGAGAATTAGCAAGAGAAGCAGCCGCAAAGGTTAAACCAGGTGGAGCAGACTCTACTCGATCTGCAAATCAACATGGTACTTCACAGAAAAGAACAAACCGAGATTTTGAAAATGCTCTAAATGATAAAGATTCTTTCGTTACGTATGCTCTAGGTAACGTGGAATACTTCAAATTTACCCAGACAAAAACATTGGATTATCAGTCCAGAATATCTGAACTTGATATATTGGATTCTTATTATGTAAATTACCTTAAAGATATAGAAAACTTTAAAATAGAGGTCCATGATGCAGGTATAAGCTTGTTACTGGCCAAACAGATTTTAATAACACAAATGTTATCTCATTATGGAGAAGTGGAATGGATAATAAACTAGGTAAAGAGCAAATTCAGGTACGTTTGCCGCAACATATACAAGACTTATCTGCAAAAGACAAAGTAAAGCTTGTTGATTCGATTGCTGCAAGTGCCGGTGCTCGTGCATTGAATGTAGATTTCGTGGTCTCTCATACTGGTAAAAGAATCAATAGACGTATTTATAACGTAAGAGCACATAAGAATGTTGCGAATGATCTCAATAACCAGGAAAATCAAAAGCCTATCACAAAGGACCATGAATGGACTGTTGATAGTATTATAGGAAGGTTTACTCGCGCGGCATATGAGCCTTTAGTGGATGAAGCCCAAAACTTCTTTCGTAAACGTAGACTTTCTCCTAATAAGTTTACTGATCTAATGCAATCCCTCGAAACCTTAGACTTTGAGAAGATGGCAAATGTCTTCCATACGACTAAAATCTTAGAAGATAGGGGTTGGAAGGGTGTCGGAAGAATTACTGCTTCAGCTCGCATTACTGATCCAGAATCAATTGTTAAGTTCTTAGATAAACGTTATATGAATTTCAGTGCAGAACAACTGACTGACAAGTATGTGTGCTCTATCTGTCTCAACGATTGGAAATCTGCTGGTCCTTGCGAACATGAGCCCGGACAAGTATATGATGGCAAGACTGCTATCATCTTTTGCGGCGACATGAGTGGACAAGCTTCAAGTGTGGTAATGAGTCCAGCAGATGAAGGAAGTATTGTTACTTCATTGTCGTTAACAGATGCAGATGGAGATCCTTATGAAGAAATGAATAAGCTTGGCATCTTCGATCAGTTTATCTCTGACTCACAAGTAGGTATCAATGAGCAATCATTACAAGCCGCTCTAGATGAATGTCTTGCACAAGAACCTATTAAGCATGAAATTGATTGGTCTTTGCTTTCTACTTTAGAAGATAGCATCATAACAGAAAAAATATTACCCATCATCAAGCCTAAGTTCATCGATCCGATATTAGCATCTGTTACTGAAAAAGATGCTACAATTGCAGAGCTAAATGGCAAATTGACTGATAGAGATACTTCTATTGCCTTGAAAGATGTTGAAATGAACAAAATTAAGCTTGCTGATGAGCTCGCTTACAGACATTTAAACAATAAGTTTCAGGCGATGGTGGCTATTAATTCAGACTCCCAAACCCAGCTAAATAATATACTTGATACCTGTAAGCCTTTAATGGCACTGTTAGCTTCAGATAAAGAAATTAACAGCTTGTCAGACTTATTGGGTTGTGTAGCAAACGTTGATCTTGTTGCTCTTAAGAATAAAGTAGAATCTGGTTTACAGAGAGTCGCTGTTTCGGTAGTAGAAGATCCACTGTTGGCAACAAATACTCAAAGAGATAATCAAGGTGCAAATATTGAGCAAGCAAGAATTGCAAAATATAAGCTTCGTTATCATGAAATCAAAGACACACAAGGCTCAATGGCTGCAAAAGCTTACTTGAGTGGTTTAAAAGACCATAAGCTTATAGACAACAGTTTTAATCCAGAGAATTAGGAGAAATAATATATGTCTCATAAATTAGTAAATCTAAGCCCATCTGTTCGTAACGACCTGATTGGTGAACTGACACCACATGTCTTCGAATCTGGTGCAATTGATAGACCACAAGGTCCAAATCGTGAAGGTCAGGGAAATGGTGCATTTCAAATTGCCCCATGGTTGCCTGTTGCTTTCCAAGATGAAGTGAGTAATGATTGGTTCGTGCTTTCTACAGGTAAGCTTGTATGCTTAACTAGCGAAGGACATGTAGCTCCAGCCCAGTATCGTGCTGATGCAGGTGTTACATACACAAGCGATGACTTTGATGAGCAAACTCAAGACATCACCACTGGTCTTCCTTACGCAGTAGATGGCACAACTGCTTACTCTTCAACAGATGTAAGAGATGCTTTAAGATTGCGTGGTTTGATTGAGTCTGATGGAGTCATTACTGACTTCTTCTCACGTCCAGTAGGTGCATTATTCGGTGATGCATATCAGTCATTTACATTAGGTGATTCAAACAACCCTACTCATCTGAAGAAACTGAACTATAGCAAGGCAAAAGATGTTATGTTTGTAGTTTCTTCTCAAATGAAGCTTCCTCTTGTACCTGCTATTCAATCAGATTTGACTGTTGGTGCATTAGCCGCAGCAGACTTGACTTTGGCTTCTACAGAAGCAGGCGATGTATTTACTCCTGACGAAGTAAGAGCAATTACTCGTTACGAAGACATTACCTCTGATACATTCCTGGCCTTATCACTTGGTCAGTTCAATATTGCCAAGAATACTTCTAGAACCCCTATCACTTCTGACGTAGCTAGCTTCCTTGTGAAGGAGAAGTTCGCTTCCATGGCTCTTAAGAAGAATAAGAGAGAGTCTATTGCTGCAGCTGTAAAGAGTTTAAAAGCAGCAGGAGATTGGTTCATTGACCTTGAAGTAGGCATGTTATTCTTCTTCAGCGCAGACGGTGCTACATTACCAGCCGCAATTGATGCAGCAGTTGTAACATTCTATTCATATAACAGCAATCCTGCTTCAGTAGAACGTTATGCTTGCGCAACAAGTGTGTTGAAGCCTGGTGATTGGGTTAAGTGTGATAGCAATTCCAACTTTACTAAATGGGTAGATGGTACAGATGATTTGGTCGAGAGAGTCGGTAGAGTATTCTCTCTCATTAAGGAGCCTGTAGACTTGTTAAGTCGAGTACAGACTGCTTGGCCTGGAGAGTCATTCGGTGTGAAGCAAAAAATGACTGGTTCAGCATCTGAGGGGTATACTACAAGAGTAAGATATTCCAATGCAGCTGATACTGTTGTGCATATTGTCCTTCAGTGCCAAAACTAATAAATAGATTTTAGGAGATAAAATAAATATGTCAACTCGTACATTAAAGCTAAAAGACAATTATGAATTGTCTCTACCCAATGGTAGTGCTACAACTGAAGTTGGTAAGTCAGCAAATAACGCTAAGTATTTCGCAGAAATGTGGCGTAATAATGGTAAGACTGCCGATGGCGATCATGTTCCTTGGGATTCTGTAGCCGAGACACTTATCACTAAGGACCTTACTACAGCTGGAGAAGTAAGAAGCTTGCTTTCTACTGCTTCAGAGATGATTATGAAGGAACCTCTTGAGCCTATTCTTGCTATTACTGGGTTGTTTACTCCAGTACGAGCAAAGGGTCTTACTACTCAGTTGATTATGGGTGCCATTGGTGCCGTAGAAGCTGGTGAGTATGGGGAATCTGGTACTCCTCCTGAAGTCAGTTTCGATATCGGTGGTGGTATGCAGGTAGCAACAGTCGGGAAGAGCGGTATTCAAGCTGCTTTCACTGACGAAGCACTGCGTTATTCTACTTGGGATCTTATGGGAATGCATATGCGTATGCTTGGAGCTGCAATGGCTCGCCATACAGAGAAGAGAGCAATTGATTACTTGCGTTCACTTGGTAACGTAATCATGGACAACTCTGCACCTTCTGAGTCATTACTTGGGACTTGTAGTGGACGTGATATTACTGGAGCAGCTAATGGTTCTCTTTCTATGGAAGACATCATGGACCTTTATAACCATGCTGCAGAGACTGGTTATCCTCCTAATGTTATGATTATGCATCCTGCACTGTATTTCATATGGATGCGCGACCCTGTATTACGTCACTTGTTCCTAAATGGTAATGGTGGAGTATTCTGGGCTGGGTACAATGGACAAGTAGCTCCATTGCCTGCATGGTCAAATGGTGCAATTGGTGCACGTGGATTGAGCTTTGGGTTCGAAGCGATTCCTGCTGGAGCACAAAGTGGTGAGGAAGCAACTCCTTCAACTGGTATGTCAAACAGAGCAAATAGTTCTCCTATTGTGCCTTCTTACCTCGGATTGCCACTAGATATTATTGTATCTCCATTGCTCCCTTACGATGCAGCTACAAAGAGTGCAGATATTATCTTTGCTACAAGAGGGATGATTGGAACTCGTTACATTGATGAAGATATCAAGAAAGTAGAGTGGAGAGACCCAGATCGTGAAATCACCAAGGTACGTTTCATGCAACGTGATTCCTTTGCAGTTATTCTGCAAGGAGCTGGTGTTCAATTGATTCGTAATGTTGTTGCGACACACAACTTCTATCATGGAAACATTACCTATACTCAATCAGTAGATGGTACTATTGGCGAGTTAGATCGTTCAGTAGCAATTGATGGTGTATAAGATACTGGTAAGTTAAAATCATAGTACGTATGATTGGGGAAAATGGGTGACCATTTTCCTTTTTGTTTTATGGGAGCAACTGATGTTTAAGAAGAAGATAGATGATCAAGCGTTCATTAAGGCTGGAGACCCATTGCAAAGGGATTTTGTCTCGCAAGTAATCGGCGGCGAAACAGAACAGATACTTAACAATGATATAGATAAATTGCAAAGTAAATGGAATCATCATAGAGTTAAATTGGAAATAGAAACTTTCCCTGAAGAAATTAAAACAGAATAACCAATTTAAGAGAAATATATGCCAACGGTAGAATCCTTTTATCCTTCAAATGAACAAACTGGTTTCCCTTTACGGGCAGCCATTGTTATTATATTCGATGAAGTAGTTGATGAGCAGTCGGCAAAAGATAATATCGTTATCTTTGGGCCTGATAAAGATAGAATCTATGGGCCGTGGTCTGTTGATTGGATTGATGTAAAGGGTGAATCAGATCCTTTCTTTCTCAAATCACCAGGTTTTAAAGGCGATGTAGAATGCACTTATAAATTTTCATTACTAACAGATGCAAATGAGCCTTATACTGGATCTGACTATGATAGCGCGGCCCCCAACTATAAAACCAAATTAGAAATATCTCCTGTTAAGCCATGGGCCCCATCCACAGAATATACTGTATATATCATTGGTAACCCTGATGGAGAATCTATTTATGGATTATCTGCTAGAACTTTTTACGATCCATTAGCTGATGCTGGCAATGGTGGTGATGGTTCATTGCTTGTGAAAGGAACATATACGGGTGATACAGATAGACAACTCGTTATAGAAATCACTGAAGCAGGGGCGGCAAATAACTGTTCTTATAAATGGTATTTTGCTGATGCCCCATTAGAATCTACTGATGCAGATGGTTCTAAGAAATATAGGAAGCTGCTCGATACTGGTTTACTGGTTAAGTTAAGTGGCGAAGACCTACAAGTAGGTGATTTATTTACTGTCGATTGTGTAGTGCGTTCATACCTTGCTGAATCTTATACAAGCGTCTTCACTACAGGTACTGGTTCTATCGAAACGATACCTACGACAACGAGTACATCTGTTTTAGGTGATTTAAATGAACCGGCTAGTGATGCATTTGAAGTGTTATCTACTACACCAGAGCATCAAGAGCTAAAGATAAGCGAAACACTTAAACTGATTGTAGTGAATTTTTCAAATGATATTAACGCTGCGACAATTACCGATAAAACAGTCAAGATAGAGGCAATACCTGCTACTGGATACGATCAAAATGTAGATACGTTAGGTAAGCTAAAAAAGTTTCTGTATGTAAACGGTAAGACTCTTTATATTGTTTTACAGAGAGGTGTTGAATGAGTAGAGAAGTAATCGCCGGGGAAACAATCACCTTATTTGCTGAATTTTATATACTAGATGAATCTGGTAATAAAACATTAAAGGATCCAGACTCTGTTCCGTTAGTAAGTATCTATGATGCATTACATGATCCGCGCAATTCATCTACAGATTTAGTTGCTGATGCTCTTGTATATCAAGATAGTGCTACCCAAGTAACCACAGGCATTTATAATTACGAATATACTGTACCTGCTTCTCAAATCACTAACTGGTGGTTTGATTTGTGGGAAGTAACAATGAGCACACTCGATGGTCAGGCTGTCATGCAGTTTTTTGTCATCGGTGACGACGTTGATAACAATATCTTAGATAAGAATATGCTTGTTACTGTTACATTGGATAGTACAATCGAAGATGTGGACGGCAATGTACTTGAAGATGATTATGAGTTTCATTTCAGCACTGAAATGGAACCGCTCTATAGTGACCCTAAGTTGCTCAAAATCTTTGGTGGCACCTGGGTATCAGATGTTGCAGATGAGACACTTTTATTGATGTGTTACCTCGCTTCATTAGAAGCCGATCTAATCACTCCTAAGTATGTGACTAAAGTAAAACGTATCTTTGAAGAAGCAAGGAAACAGTTCGTTACTTATAGTGCTTTGGAAAAGTTATTGGAATTGCCTTTGAACATCGGAGGTCAGACAAAGCAATTAGCAGATTTGTTAATTAAACGGGATGCTGCAGCTTTTAAGGATATGTTAGATCGTATTCGTAGAGAGAAGCTTAAATGGCAACAGGTGGTAAACTATGGCGGGACTACAGGTCCTGGAGAATCGTTACCAATAGAGATTACTGTCAAAGGTATAAATGATCCAGATAGAAGACAAATTGGTAGACTATGGGCAACTCCAGGGCGGGATGGTCCGTATGTGAATACCAAGAAACGTGATGATGGTCATTTGATTTATAAGTTTGATAAGAAGTAGAGTAAGCTTATATGAGTAATGAATATTATAGTGGTGGTTCTGAAATAGACTTGAGAAAGGAACTCGAAGGATTCCTTGGTGGTGGGACTGGTGAGATTCCCAAGCAACAGAAGTTTGTCTTGAGGCAGATACGTCTGATTAACAACAAACCAATTGAATGCTCTTGTGTCAGTCCACTTACTAAAGAACCAGATACAGATGATCAATGTCCTTTCTGTATAGGAGAAGGTTACTTCTTTGATGAAACTTGGATTTATGGTTACAAAAGACAATTTGATGGCCGCGCAAGTCTGATCAATCAATTTATCAATTTCCCACCTGGTATGATTTCTATCGAGACGAAAGTATTTTTCTTACGTTATACCGTAGATATCGGTCGTTACGATAAGATTATAGAATTAGCTCTTGATAGTTCTGGGGCACCGATTAGACCTTATAAAAGGAAATATATTTTCAGACCTGAGACCATTGTTCCATTACGCTCTGATAATGGAAGAACAGAATTTTTAGCTGTTTATTGCAATGAAATGGATGGATTACGTAAATGACCAAATTGTTAAAAGTAGACCAGGAACTTCTCGACCAAGCTCACCCTTTCTCCGTTATCTATGAAGATAACAGTTCTTCCAGAGTTTCTGCCGAGGATCTCGCCACTATGGTCAAAAATCCATATGAGTTAGATACCACAAGTTTCCTACCTCAAACGAAAACGTTTGATTTAAAGCGTTTCTTTGAGCTAACCCAGTCGCTTGTAAAAGATGCTTGCAAAAGATTGGAACAACCAGACATACTCTTTGTTGAAGAATATCCTCCTATTGATTTTCCTAAGGACAATAACGATGTTATTACCTATAAACTAATAAGTAGGAAACCAGCTTCTCTTGGGGAAGATGGTAAATCTTTGAAACAGAGCAAGTTTAAATTCTCTTTTACCATGAAAAGAGAAGATTGCATTTACGTAAAGTCAAGACCCTTAGATCATATCGTTGAATTCAATGTATGGTCAAGGACCAATAAAAGTGCTTCAGAGAAAGCAATATTCTTAGAAAAACTTTTGATTAATCATTCTTGGGTTTTTACATCAAATGGTGCTGAAATCTTTCAGTTCGAAGAAAGGCTCAGTGACGCATATCAAACGCATGGTGCTCAAAGACTCTTTTCAAGACCTTTACGATTCTTTCTACGATATAGAGAATTCTTAGTATTCTCAGTACCTGCAATTAAAGAAATCAAAATAGCTCTACACCTTAAATCGGAGTGATAATATGTACGATTCAATACCACACTTTCCCGCTACTTACACAGATGGTAATCTGGCAAATGTAGCTCCATCTACTCAACCTAAGATTCTGATCCTTGGTACTGCTGCTTATGGTAGAACTGATGCAGATTGGAAGGTTACACAGATTGCAGGCGCAGAAAAGGAATTCAAGACAACTGGTTCTTTAATCAGAGGTTTATATGAGGTAGCTGCTCAAGGTGCAAATAATATCTTCCTACGTAGATTGCCTACCGGCACCCCAGCTATATTAGCTCACCTTGGATCAGAAGCTGCTGGTGACCATGATGGCATCACTATTACTACTGTTCAAGAAGATGCTGAAGCCGGTTCTCGTTATGCTATCTGGTATGACGCAGCAAATGAAAGGGTAGCAATTTACGACAATGATGCTGAAGCATGGATTTATGATTCCGATAACATTTTAGCAGAAGATACTGGGCTTATTTCTGTAAGTGGGTCCTTCAATCCTGCGGCTACGCTAGATATCGGGACAGAAGCCGTTCCAGTGAATTTAGAAGATGTTGTTGCATTGGTAGATATAGCTTTCCCATTACCTGCTAATTCGGATATTGAGTTCACCGCTGGTACAGACGGTGAAGCACCTTCGCTCATGCAATTATATGAAGCTTTGCATGAGGTATATGCAGACCTTGAGGCTTCTAACTACGATTTTATCGTACCTATGGAAGCTACTTTAGATGCTTTAAATGTCATTGATTTGACTGCTGGTGAAATTACCACATTAGGACTTGATGCTCTTACTGATTATCCTGTTGCTGGTTCTTCAACCGATGCACTGGGTAAGGTATTCGTGCAAGAATATTTAGGTCAGTTCTACTTCTGGTGGGACATGGACGACGATGGCACTGCTGAAATTTTTCCATCGGTAGGATCTGCTGACGCAACTCATGATATCGATGGAACAGTACTTACTGTTTCTGATTTTAATGAAGTGAACTTCGCTCATCAATTAGCTATGGCCGCATACAAAGCTTCTATTACAATGTCTTCGAGCATTGGATTCATCGGTGTTAATAAGCCAGATGGATTTGATAGAGCTTCATTAGCAAATTGGATTGGTGAACTTCCTACTTATACTGAAGAAAGTGATGGTACAATCATCGTTGCTGGTGCAGGTGATAATGGATCAGGATTGCTTGGTAATAAGTTCATGGCCGGTAAGTTTGGTTTCCGTGATGGCTTGAAGTTTGGTGGTTTTTTTGCAACAGATACTGAGTTTCCAGACGGAACAGAAGAGGAAGATGATAATGATGTGTTGATCGATATTGGTAAACATATCAATGTGACTTATGCTTGGTTGCTACAAGTAAATCAGTATATTGCACCTTCTAACCAGACTGGTTCCGCAAGACCTTATGTAGCAAGTGCAGCTACTACATTAGCTGGCAAATATGCAGTGTTGAAAGAAAATCAAGAAGCAAACGGCTTTAATGGCCAATTGAAGAATGTTAAAATGGATACTATGAAGTTAATTCCATTAAGACATATAAATGAGTTGTTAAGCGTTCGTTATGTTGGAGTTCGTAAAGAAGACAGTGTTGGAGCAATGGTAACCGGTTCTAGAACTGGTGCCCTTCCTACTTCTGATTACACAAAGATCAGTACTATTCGTGTAGCGAATAGATTGATCAAGGGAATCAGAGCATTAGGATTGACAGTACAAGGTGAACCTACAAGTGAGCTTGAGATCAGAGCATTAGAGAATCAAATCTCTACTTTCTTAGCAAGTGAAGTAAGTTTGCGTATGTGTGGTAAGGCATCTGCTTCTCTTTCTTATACTGCTGCTTCGTTACAATTAGGTCAAATTACATGTGATGTGCAGTTCAGACCTCCAAATAGCTTAGAAACAATCAAGATCAGAATGTCTGTATTGCCTGCTGAATAATCAGTTTGCTCATTAGACAAAATATAAATAGGAGTTAAAATATGTCATCAACATCCGGTTTCGGATTAAATAGAGCAAATGCTTCATTCGGTGGCTGCGACATCTCACTTGTGTTTGATACTCAGCAAGTGGGCGATATCCAAGCTATGTCATTTGCTATCCAACGTGAAAAAGCAGGTATCTATGTATGTGGTCGTAAGGATCCTATTTCTATTGCGCGTGGTAAACGTGGTATCGCAGGTTCAGCTGTAGCTGTAAACTTGGAAGAGCATTTACTACGTAAGGTATTCGAGTCTTATTACTTCGTAACAGAGAAGTTTGCTTATGTTCCTACAGTGGCTCAACCACTGGCAGTTGTAGGTGGTGCGCAAAATCTTGAGCAACTCGCTAATACATTCACAACAGCTGATATTTCTCAAAACTATCAGCTTGCACAGGCATGGTATATTGATCAATTGCCTCCTCTGGATGTTACTGTCATTGCTATGAATGAACATGGCCAGGCAATGGAAATGCGTATCCTTGGGTTTGAAGCAATGAATGAGGGTACTGGCTTCTCTGTAGAATCTATGTCTATGGAAACACAGATGACCTGGCTAGCAATTGGTATCTGGCCTTGGAAGAAAATTGGACAGTTTGGAAATGCAACTGACTTGAAGTTGACTGATACTTCTAAGTTTACACCAGCTAGTTAAAAAACTTTACACATAGTTAGAGAGGGATATATGGTGGCATATATCCCTTTTTGTTTTTGGAGTTTATGAATGGTATTTAATCATCAATATAGCTTTACTGGTACAGATACGCAATTTGTTGCTTGGTTCGATAATGGGGACTTTTCAGCGCGGCCTGTTCAACTCGAAACCATTGCTACTATCTCTTTCTCAGTACATGAATCGAAAGGAGATGTTCGGAGACTTGGACATAAGCATGTTGTAGGTTCGGTATCTTCTATTCGTAACATAGCTGGTACAATCATTTTTAACGTAGTTAAGGATCATCCGCTCATACAGCTTATTGAAACTTTACCTGAAGGATATCGAAGGCCATGGGGTTTCTCACTTGATGAAGAAGATCTAATGTATGCGAAAGGAAGAGATGCTATCATTACAGAAGAAGTACCGATTTTCAATGTATCTTCAACGGCCCTCCCACCTTTCAATTTAACTGCTGTATCTGCCACTGAATATATCAAGAGTAGAGAAGATATGTTTCTTTTCACTACAAATAATCTCTATAATATAGAATTGATAGGACAAGGGCTAGTAATATCGGTAAACAATATATTGACTGAAATAACATTTACATTCAAAGCATCTCACTGGGATGAGTTATCTGTCGTCGCAAGTTCCTTGACTGAAGCCGTTCAGAGTTTTGGTTCTCCCGGGCAAAGTTCTGAACAGCATGGAGATATTCTAGAGACCTTAGAGCTGATTACAGACGGCAAATCTCTTATATAAGGTATAACAAATGGCAAGAAACGTAAGATATAGTTATAATTATGCATGTGGAGCAAATGCATATGTAAAAATAAATGGTGTCATTTTGTTAGAAGCAGTCCAAATACAATGGAATCTAGCTCAAAACAAAATACCACTTTATGGTTATAATTCTGCTGAGTTTGGCGCAATCGCTGATGGTCAGGTATTTGTTCAAGGTCAGTTGATTGTTAATGATATCAGTCATGAGTATCTCTACGCAGTTTTGCGTAAGAGTGCTACGAAGAGTAAAGAACTAACAGAAGTACTTTTGAATGACTCAACAATTGATGCTGTTACTGTAACAGCATTAACAGGTGATTCTGCTGAACGTGATGCTATATTAGTGGAACAATATTGGGGAAGGGCGAGCACAGTAAATACTGCTCAATATAATATTAGCGAGTATAACTCCGATATATTCGAGGGCAAGAACTTTGGGCGTCCGGATCAATACAATAGAACAGTTACTGTTGATGTCTATGTAAATGATAAGTTGCGTTATAAAATAAATAATGTATCATTTACTGGTAGAGGACAAATGATAAGCATTGATGATCAGCCGTTATTAGAGAGCTTCCCATTTATCGCTTCCTCAGTATTATAATCCCAATCTTATAAGAGATTACTATGAATGCACCGCCAATGGGCACAAGAGAGATAGAACGAGTAGATATCGTTGTCCGACGTGGCAAAGGCTTAAAGAACATAAAGGTGAACAATAGTTCTATTGATGCCTTATTCAATAATGCACCGATAGAAACAATTAACCGCAAGATGCTTGTCGATGGTCAGCCTAATTTTAAACAACAAAAGGAATTGCAGGAATCTAAAGCAAGGACACTTGCCGCATTAGAAGCAATGGGGCTCATTAAGCTACTGCGGATGAAAGCTGATGAACCAGCAAAGGCTGATAAGAAGAAACAAAAACGCATCAAGAAGGGTCTTGTATCGATTAAAAGAAATGAGATAGATAGCGTGGAGGAGTTGAAGGCCGCAGGGATCCTTCTAAATGAGCCTTTTATCGCGTTAAAAGATAAGCCAGAAGAGCATGTCGAGTTAGATGAAGAATTTTTAAAGTTTACCGATGAATCGAATAAGAACTTAGATTTCTTTGATTTTATTAATAAACTGTCAACTGAACCGCAACCAATCATAGAGGAACATAATATGTCATTAGCAGACGAATTGAAAGCAATACCTAATTCTACAAAGAAAGTAGAAGCGCCAGTCGCAGAAGAAGAAGTTCTTAGCGAGGACGAGAGAGTCCGAGCTGCTTTACTGGAAGCATTACTTGTCATCGGTGGACCAGACACTGTGCGCATTAATGCTTGGAAGAAGCAACATGGGAATGTTTATATAATTCCATTTGATAGAGAGACTATCTATGTCTTTACACATTTAACAGTATCAGATTATCGTGCGGCAAAAGATAAGATCCAAACATTACGTGAAAATGGAAACTTAATTGGTGAAGAAATGCTTAAGGCATTAGTTGTTCGTAGTAGCCTTCTATGGCCTGTACTGACTGATGAGTATCTCGGGAAAATGAAAGCAGGCGAGCTTGATAGCTTATACACAGCAATTCATATGAGATCCCATTTCTTATCTGAACAACAAATAGCGATGTTAACACACGTTATCTAATATGTAAGAGAGTAATTATGGAATTTAACGACCTTTTGAAACAAGATAGACAGGTCTATTGTTCCAGCCTTTTTAATACGAATTACTTCTACCAGCTACTAACCTTAAAGCAGCTCCAGACATTAGAAAATATGGCGGCTGCTTTTTCTTTATCTGATATGGATAGAAATGAGATCGTTTTCAAACAATGTATCATTCATCCCAAGGGATATAAGGATGAGGATAAGGCTGGTATTGTCTATAGTCTTGGACAGTATATTTATAATGAGTCTGCTAACTTCTCTCAATTGAATGAACAACTACCTATATTACATAATGTATATAGTATTCGAAATCCTTTAGATTGGATGAAAATAACAATCTGCGTTGCTTTCCCTATTTATAAAATAGAAGATTTCGACACATATGATAAACATATGTTATTGAAACGTTTCATACAAGCAGAACAGTTACTTAAACTAAAGAATCCACAATATGAATTTTCGAAATTTGAACAGGTAGAACAAGAAGAATAATGCCGATTTTCCCATTTGGACAACAGAAGCCGTTTTACTCTGATGAAGAACCAGATAGGGAAAGTGTATTCAAGAAAGTCATCAAATATGGTGCGGCAAGCTTAGGTGTTGTAGGTGTTGGGGCGGCGGGTTTCGCACGCATTGGTTCGAATGAACGGCTTATGGATTACTACTATAGAGCTGGTAGAGTAGCTGGGTATGCTTCACCTTATGGTATCTTCGCCTCTCTTCGTATTCCTGAATTAATCAGTCCTTTTCTATCAGATACATTTCAGGCAGCGAATGCTGGGATGACTGGGCCTATACGATTCGCGGGAAACCATTTCCTTTCCGATGAAACGTTAGATTACTTCACTGCTTTAACTGGTAGGAATTTTCGTGAGCCAACATTCCTTAAAGAATTACAGTTACATGGTTTAGAGTTTACTAGAGATACTGGTACGCATGGATTATTAGGACGTGGTTCTTTACGTATGAATGGTAAAGACATTGCTTCTAATGTCATGTTAATGGAACGTGACATCTCGGCAAATGAACCATTTAATGTAAGAAGAAATATTAATCAAGCTACAGCAGCCGCTGTATCTGTCGTAAAAGAATACGATACACCTGACGATATGCAACGCATCCTTCTAAATGAAAGGAGTCTGCCTCATCGCTACATTCCTGTCCATTCTGTTAGCGGTGAAGCAAATACTTGGAAGAGCTTTGTTAATAGACTGCATTATCCTCGTGGTATATTTGCCTTCTATGCCCAAAGATTAAATGAAGCAACAAGAACAATCGGGGAAAGCATTCCTGTTGTTGGCGAATATATTAGACCTTTATTAAAAGGTGAAGGTCTAACAGTTAAGTCTGGTCCTGGACTTAAGATGTATGGACGCTTATTCGGATTAACTGCAAAAGTCGGTGCACTATACGGTTTATTTAAAACATACGATTGGTATCAACGTCATGATTCTGATTCGTTCTTCTCTAATAGTGAAAAATACTTAGCTAGTTCTGTATTCCTTGGTTCTTATGCATATGGTATGCAACCTTCATTATTGAAGCATTTCTCCTCAATAGGAAATATAAGCAGAGGAAGGTTCGGAACATTGGTCGGTGGAGTTGCCCTCACTTCTCAGATGCTCTTACCAGGCTTTAATAAAGGTCCTATTTCTGGTATCAGCCAAACTGCTTCTTCATTAGATATTGTTCATGCTTCCATTGGACAATATACTTACTTTCCCAAAAAGGTAAGAGAGACAATGGAAGATGTGGCCCCAGGTATCACTTCCAACTCTACTACCATCGCTGCTGGTTTAGTTGGTTATGGAGCATTTCAATTCCTACATAGAAAGGAAGCAAGCTGGTGGAAATATAGTGAGCATCTACAACACCTGCAGGCAAATCACTTTAGCCAAGGCATTGGCCTTGGTATGCTGCGTAGTTGGACGGAGCTCTTTACCAATCCCAAGAGTTTCCTCGACACTAGATTCACTGCTTGGCAAAAGGTAGCGAATAATCTAGGTATCACAGATGATCTGAAAACCTTTTATCAACAGCGTAGTGCTGGTCAATGGCGAAAAGATGTAATACCATATCAGACTGAAAATAAATTGTTTGAACAGGTATGGGAGACGATGGGTAAAAGTGGAGCTCCATTACATGCGCGCGCATGGGCTGCTACTGAACATTTGATGTCTTCTTCTAATGCTCGTTTCAAAGGTTTAACAGGCGGGGTACTGTTATTCGGCATGGGTATGCTTTCCCATATGTTTATGACGGGCAAGTTATTTGGTGCAAGGTTAGAGGATGTTGATACATTAAGAAGACAAGCGGCTGGTGAAGAGGATGTCGCTGTACGTAAGTCAAGATTTTGGGGAGCAGGTGGTACTCCTTATGCCGGTGGGAAAATTGCTTACTATCGTCCATCCTTAAATGCGCTCATTCAAAGCGATGCATATGATAGAGCTCTATGGGGCGATGAAGTAGATAAATACAATCCCATTACCAGATTCTTCTTAAAGAACTTTACATATCATTTAGAAGAAAAACATGCTTACGATAGACCTTATCCAGTTAGTTCAGCTGCTTTCGCAGATGTGCCTATCATCGGTCCTATACTTGGTGCAACGATTGGAAGGCTGATTAAGCCGCCTCGTTTGTATCGCACAGACGAATGGATGGATGAGCGTGGCTACCTTAATATCCCTAAATCATTAGATAGTAATCCTGCTATCGATATGGGTGGAACAGGTATAGGGAGGCCAGAAAGACCTACGAGTTTTGTTGAGACTTGGGGCAATCAGATTTATAAGTTTAGAGAAGCTGCGGGTCTCTTGGGTTTCATACAAAACTCATTACAAGTAATGGTCACAGGTGAAGAAACACTCTCAAGTGGAAGAACTCTGTACGATGAAAGTAATCGTATGTGGTCTATGTCTAATCGTTTCTGGGAATTAGAGCTGGGCGGAGCTGCTTCTTTATCAGAAATACCTAGAAGATACTTTACGAAGGAAAGACCACAAAATAGAAATCGTTATAATCCAATTCGCAACGAGATGCCTTCTTGGATGCCTGTCGATTTTTCTTATGGCGACCCATATAACAAAGTTATGTCTGGTTATGCTCGATTACCTGGTCCTGGATATGCCGCTTTACATCCAGAATTAGAAGGCATAGACCCCGAAGACTATCCTCTGATTCATCGTTATAATATATTAGCCAATATAGCTTCTTATAGTGAAGAGTTTTCCACAGTGAGAAATAAATTGGCAAGTAGAATCAATAGAGGGGCTGCTTCTCCTGAAGAAAAGGCTCTCTTTGAGAAAAGACAGAAAGAGCTTAGAACGATGAAGTTAAAGCGCAATTACTTCATTGAATCAGAGGAACAAAAACAACAACCCTATCCAATGAGGTTAGCACGTAGAACATACTTTAACATGTTAGATAGCGTGAAATTACTTGCTTCTCCTATTGAGTACCTGACTATCGGTGGTGCAAGACCATTTCAAAAGTTTTTACCTACTGGCAATGTGTTAGATGATTATAAGAATTATGCAATCTATGGCTCCGAGACCTCTTTCTGGACTCTAGATAAATCATGGTCTGACTACTTCAGACCTGCTTTATTGTCTGTAAGTAGAATCATGGGATGGTCTGGTGTTCCTTCTGATATTAAAGAAGAACGTAACGTAAACGAATACTTTGATAAAATGACTTACTACAAGTATATGCGTTTAGCTGAAAGAGCAAGAGCAAGTGGAGATAATGAGACTGCTTCTCGTTATGAACGTTATGCTCATAAAACGGTGTATGGACTGCCTGGTAAGGCAGGCGATAATCAAATCATGGGTGCTCTACCTGTAGACGAGAGAGAGCGTTTCGAAGGGTTTAAAAACCTCATTGATCAAGAAGATATCGCGGAATTAATTTCCCTTGTACCTGAAGATCAGAAGGCGATCTATAGCAACTTATTCGCAAGAAAAGCAGGAGTTCCTTCTACGAAACGTCCAGCAATGACTGATAATCAGAAGATGAGATTATTAGAAGCCTATTACGAGATGAATGGAGCACCTTCAAATGATTGGATCGGATGGAACCCAGAAGTAGATTTAAATGATATCAAACTGAAATATATTCAAGAACAAGAGATGGATCCGATGTCATTTGGTTATTGGCCCAACGATATGAATATGTTAAAAAGAAAGCCTTATTTAAGAAAGGCTGCTTTACCTACCATTGATCATTCTGTTTCAATTACAAAAGAACTTGAAGGTTTACGTATACATGATAATGTATACATGAATAAAACAAATGGTTCGATGGCAAAGCAGGCAGCTCGTATCATTGTAAATGATGATCGGCACCACGAGCTTGAGTCAGAATACCAAAGATGGAATGAAAGATAATGGAAGATAAAAAGAGTTCAAATATATTAGGTATCTTAACTGGAACTTTAACAGTCGGTGCGTTAGTCGCAACTGCTGCTCATTCTGCATTACAAGCAGCCGAAGCAAAGACTACTTCCACTAAAGCTGCTCCTGCGAAGAAACTTGTATATGAGGTAATGAAACGCGGCAAAGAAATCTCTAACTTGTCAATTCCTACATTACAAGCAACAATGTCTTCTATAGCGAAAGCTACGTTAAGAGATAATGATCTATCTAAGAAGGTGGGGAAAGAATCGCTTCTCAAGCTCTTTACTGATAAGAAGAATAAAGATTTCCTAAATCAAAAAGCAGCTCTTGCTTCTTATCGGGCAATGCTTAATATCCCGACATTCAAATTATCTCCAGAAGAGATATCTGCTGAAATAGATATGTTAAGTCAAGGCTTGCAATCAGAATCGTTTGCGGGCGACTTAGCTGCTCGTTTAGATAAGCGATTAAGTGCATTAAGCTCTAACTCTAAAGCTTTACGTTTTGCCAGTGTATTCAGACAAGAATTAAAAAGACAAAAATCATTCGAAGCAAAGCCTCATTCGCTATTGGAACCTTGGGGTTTGAAAGAAAGACTTACTTCGACTCATTTAGATACATTGAATGAATCAAATGTAAAGTTGTCTACACTTATCCAAGAACATGGTCATAGTCATAAAGTTATTCAACGCAATTTAGATACTGCTAAAAAGATACTCAATAAATATGCAGTTAGGGAGTCCTTACCTCAATATACCTTCCATGCAGTAGAAGATACTATCCGTGGTGGCTCTGCTATTATGATGCGTATAAAAATCGGCTCTGGCAATAAGCTCTATTTCGATCTTCCCTTATCTGCCAATCGTAGTGCTTATAAAGGCCAGGTAAGTAAACATGGTGGACTCGTATATCAAGCTGGTCCAAATGTGAATCAGGGATTTGGTTCGCCAGTTGCTGCAAGTGGTTTCATCAACAAATATGATGGCCCTATTGAATCTGTTGAAGATTACTTCTTGAAACAGTTAGATTTCTCTATGAGTCAAGTACCAGGAGCAAGTCAAGAGAAGTTAGCACGTATCAAAGATTCTTTCATCGATTCTACGTTTCAGCGTAACCAAAGATTAATCAATATGAATACTGGGCCATTAGCCCATAATGCTATCCTCTCTACATACCAGGTTAAGATAGATATTCCTGGTTTTGTTGCGGGTAATAGAGAACAAGAGATCCTACTACAAAAGAATCCGAACCTTACCTTCATTGACTTGAACCAAGGAGATTTGGCTGAAAGCCGAAAGCTCGCACGTATGGAGATCGGAGCACCTACATTAGATAAGCTCATGGCAGGTACTGTACATGGCGATATGAGAGCTACTGCTAAGGTATATAGCTTCCGTAAAACAATAAGATTAGATAAGAAAAAAGGTAGCCCACTTAAGGCTTTGCCTAAAATGAAAGGATTATTGGGATTCAATAACGATATCGAAGCAGTTGATAATATTGGACTAAACAGAAGACAGGTACTTACATTCTTTCAATTTGATGAAGAGATAGGCGACTCAGGAGCAGCCCTTGCTCCATATAAAAGAAATAGAAAATTATATGAAGGTTCTTACCTCGGACGCACCCAAACAATCGTCGGGGATCCTACTCCACTTAAGAAGCTTACACACCTTTCTGATGAATGGAAGGAGATACTTAAACCTTTATATGATCAGGAGAAAGAATTCGTTAGGGTGAGTACAGAGACTGCCAAGAAGACAGGACTCAATATTGGAAGAACCGAGACAGGGAATGTATTAAGAATTCCTTTGGCTGGTAAGGTTTCTCATTTGATATTCAAGATTAACAAAGCGAATGGTGATTTGTTCGTTGCCCCTGTTATTAAGAGAGGCCGCTATAATAAAGTCAAGAGCTTTGGTATCAAGGGACATATTGTTTCTGCTAACGATGAAATTCTATTAAAAGAAGCGGCTTATACTATCAATTCAACACCTGATGAAATAAAGGCTCGCTATGGTACAGATGTCATTGTAAGCGATGTAGATCAAGTTTTGAGAACCGAGGCTGGTATTAAGCATGCGATTACAGGTGGTTTCGCTGCTGAAGCATCTCAAATCAAAGGTAAGCATTTAGATCAATTCGAATCATTCATGGCAGATATCTATAAAATAGAACAATCTTCTACTCAAAGAGCTCTTACTCTAATAGAAAGAGGAAGGGAAATGGGAATGACTGATGAAAGTATCGCCCGGTTCCTATCTGGTCAGCTAAAGTATCTGAAAGGTAATCTGAAAAATGCTCTAACAGATGAGCAAAAAACTGCTATAGAGGCTGACATCAAGAAGATAGAGGATACGGCGGGCGATAAGCTTCTTAACTTGACGAAAGGAATGAGAGGTTTCATTGGTTTAGAAACATTGGCTTACGATATTACGTCTGAGTATCAAGGTGCAGGACGCTTAGCATCTATTGAGCGTAGAACATTAAATATGTTTGTGCAACATATGCGTTCACTTGGTTTAAAGGAGGATCATATTGGTAATGTCCTAGGTGAGTTTGTCAAGATGAACGAAGGTTTCACATATGAGAACCTCGTAACTGCACGAACCTATACTGTTGCTAATAAACTGTTATCTAGCATTGATACAGATCAGCAACAATATGAAAAGGTAATGGAAGAATATAAGTCTATGTTTACCAAGTATGGAGATTCATTCCAACATACCACCATGGACTTAGAAGATGTAGAATTAGGACCCGATACAATTACTAGGCATGAGCGTTATAAGAAGGCTCACTTAATGAGCCTGAACTTAGAAGGTGAAGCAAAGGATATTGCCATGCGTCTTTGGAATACAGATAAAATCCATGTACCCGGCCTCCTAGGTATTCCTGCACTTGAAAATATCATTGTCAAAAAGGATGGGAAGACTACGAAGATTACAGCAGAAGCTGAACAACGATTGTCTGATCTGGTTGGTGTATTGAAAAACCCAATGGCAACAGCCAATCAAAAAGAATTGGAAATGATACGTTATCGTAACTTCCTTACAAAAGCAGCCTTCATTGCTACTGAAAGTATGATTGTTGGTTCTGTTCGTGGATCTGTTTCTGCTCGTACTCAGTCACTTTATAACTTGGATCCTTCCAATGCCAAGAACTTCGAGCGGATGATGAGGTTGTTCAAGAAAGATAGTTATCAAAGTATCTTCCTCTCTGATGCAACCTTCATGCATATGATCAACTCTGCTTCCGATTTAAAGGATCCAGGAGTGAAACAACAGGTAATGGAAAATGTACATGACTTCTTCTTCGGGAATCGTTATGTGCTTGGTACGTTTGGTCGTCATCCTTCTTTGGGAGAAGGCCATGCTATTTTAACGAAAGGCAGAAGGTTGCTTGATACGAAATCAAATATCAATCTCATTAAGAATAAAGCTATTAAGCAATTCTTGAATGAGAAGCTTTACGCTAAAGAGGGCGAGGAAGAGCAGGTACTAAGAAAGTTCTTAAGTGAGCAGGTATCTGATTTAAAAATGTCACAAGAAGAATTTAGAGCAGCTAAAGGTGAATTCGTCAATATACTTGTAAAGGAACGTAAGAGCTTGATGAAAGCAAAAGACTATACAATGCACCTTCCGATCAGTAATGAGATATTGGAATATGAATTGAATGGTAACAAGGTTGCTTCAGATAAGGTCTTTAATCATCGATTCTTACGCTCTATTGCAGATACAGATGGAGATACTACTTCTTTCATTATGAGCTTTAGCAAGAAGGCAAAAGAGCTTTATAATGGGTTACTAAAAGACGGTAATGCCGCGCGGGTCAATATCACTGGTGACATCGAATTTGATGCAATGCAAAAAACAATTAAAGCACATCAATCAGCTTTGGCTGAGTCTGCTACTTCTTTTGTTGCTGATTCAGATGTAGAAGATGTATTGAAAGTTATTTACGCCAAGAACATCGGTGGATATTCTGAAGCACTTGACAAACTTAAGGTATCTGTTTTCAACAACAATAAGGTAAGTAAGGAAACATCTCGTCAGCTAAGTGCTCTGATGGTAGGTATCGAAGAAAACATGTTAAAAGCAAAGAAGATGAAAGTAGCTGTCGATATCGCTAGTGCATTTGGAACAGCAGTCGCAAAGAAAGATAAAGAAGCTTTTATGAGTCTAATGCAAAAACACATTGTAGCAGCAAACACTGAGAATGATATCGCAGCAGATGTAATGATTAATGGGAATACCGAACGCCTTACCACAAAGATTAAGTTTGATGATCTATTCGAAGAACTTTGGAGTTCGTATATCCAAGCAGATAAGGAAGGTATCCTTTATGCTCGAAGCTTGAAGACACCTCGTAATAGAATTGAACGTTACGAACTTACCCCCGGCTTTGAATGGACTGCAAAAGTATTCAGTTCATTGGATAAGTTTACGAATGACCTTTGGATTGGTAAGGGAGGAATGATTCAAAACATAGTCAGTTCTTTAGCTGGTACGAATACTGATATCCCGAAGCCAGAATCAAGTGCTTCTATCAATGTCAATGTACCTCCTCCAAGTCCCGATACTGCGCCTGTTAGTAGTAAGCAAGTAACCAGTCAATTAGAGGATGTTGCCTCGCATATCAAGCCTAAACACTTGATTGGCTTGGCAGCTATAGCTGCTGCTGCTGGTATCGTCAACTACGCTATCCATGCTTCAGAAAATACTACAGAACCACAAACAGTACCCGGCAATCCTTCTTCTACTTTAGGAGATGTCCCTGAGATGCAACCTGGTCGCAACATCAGCAATGAGACTTATATTTCTCTGAATCAAAATGGCATAGGAAATAGACAGCAAGATATAGAAATTGGTACAGATAATTTACTCAAGAGTGAGTTGTATGCTAGAACCTTAAGTACATTTGGCATTGGCAGTTTCATTAATATACATGATACTAGAAAACCAGTTACCAAGAACTCAGTCTCACGTAGAGAAACCTAGGATAAAAAATGATTACAAAATCATCTGATACAGCTTTTGTTGTGAATGATTTGCACTTCACGGTTGGTGCAAACGCAATCCAAATCAACAAAGAAAATATGCATTATAAGTACTTAGCTTTGAGAGAAACTTCTACTACGAAGATTCCTTCTGGCCATGGTAACTGTATCATCAATGTTAAATTTCAAATTCCTAGGGAAGATATTCTTCGCTTACATAGACTCATCTTGGAGGTAAAGCAAAATCCTTTTGTTTATATCGAAAATAATATCATTAGACAAACAGTCGTTCCTAATTGGGCTTCTACTCAAAACATGGCTTGTACTGTATTGAGTTTGAATATCAATTCAGTACCTGGGACAGTAGGATTATTTGAGTGCTACTTGCAGATGCAGTGGTTTAATTACTTTCCTTATATGAAGAACTTTACCTTCCGTGAAGACTGGGAATCCATATGGATGGAAGCCAGCGGCACAAGCAAATATGTTAAACAATCTATCTACAATTATATTACACAAGTAAACGAAGGAACTCCTACCGTAGAAGATTATATGACCCCAGATAAGTTCATGGGTTCGTGGCACTGTCTGTATGGTCTTCCAACAAATATGACTCGTTCACAAGAGGTGTTTAGCCCTTCTGATTCTTATATATATAAGAGATACTTTAACGTACTTCAGTTACGCGCATTGAGTACCAATTTCGGCATGAATATGATGAACTCAAGCAACTATGAAGCTATCTTTTCGGGTAATGAAAACTTACCTGATTATTTTGATTCTGTTGGGGAATCTGAATTCATCATTGAGAATATGATGAGCAAAGACTACTTCAAAATAGACTTTTACCTTTATAAGACAATTGATATACCTGAAGGATATAAAAGTGCTTTAGGGGCAAATCTTAATACATTTACACAGTCTACTGCTAATATATTGACTGCTGGTACGTTGCCTGCTGCTACAAGAAATGCTCTATTAGAATCTCAAGTAATTAACTACGCAAGGCTCTATACGCAATGTAACCCTATTTTCAAAGGATATGTCGATACAATCTTAGAGAAGCTTGTGAATGGAGATACTCTTTCTTCTAAGAAGTACGATAATAAACAAATTACCATTTCCAGTGTATATAGGGCGGCTACTAACTCTGCTGACAAGGTAGGTCATAGTCAAACTGCAATGCAAAATGGGGTAGAGGTTCCATCGGCTACATGTGTCGATTTAACTTACACAAGTGTCTATTGGTCCAATCACTTTGTACTGAAAGAAGCAGGTAAGAATGTATTGGATAAATACAAGGTAAGCACAGATAAAACAGGTTGGTTATTTCAACTATCAGTAAGCTTTGAACCAGAACTGCGCGCACTACATCAAGAATATATGTTAATGCTTATGTTCTATTATGATTATTCTTATTGTATCCAGCAAACAGCTGATTGGTTAGAATGGGGTGGTAACTTTCGTGGTACAAAGAGATGGGATAGTGGCCATGGCCTAGAGCCAGAAGAGGTAGCAAATGCTCAAGAATATTTTGATTTAGCTTGGGCTTATCTTAAATTATACTATGCATCTAATAATCCAGGTAAGACTAATCCTATACTAGAAACAAATGAACCACGTAAGCTCATCTACTTTGAGCATGATGGTCAGATTGGTAATGATCATGTGCATTTACAAGGTACTAGAAAAGCCGCAGATATGTTGGCGGGCAATGTACCTTCCTATGTAACTACATCAGGCATTCCAGTACAAGAAATTACTGCTTGGTTTAAAGCACTTCCTCATGCAACAGATGATACAGATAGTTTCAACGGATTCGAAGATAGTATCTTAAGGTTAGTAGATTTAGGATATAAGGTCTGGCCTGACCGCGCTGTAAATGGCGTATTCTATAGACCTTCCTATTATATACTTCCTACAAGTAGTGGAATTTATAGACATAATTATCAGGAACATAATGAGAATAGAGATGTAATCCCGGGCGATAACTTCTATACATTTGATACGTTCCCATTTAAGACATCCATCGCTGATTATAACGCAATGAATCTAGATGGTTCATCTCTTGACCTTGATACAGTATATACTCGTTGTACTGGTTCACTAAAACATGTAGTGAATGCGATTCCATTAGCCAGTCAACAATACCCTACTCATCAACATCTTGGTTCGCTCGACAACACATTCAGTTTTGAGTTCGTGACTCAAAACCGCAACGATAGAACTGCGTTGGGTCGCAATGCTCAAATCATGAATCAAATCTATGAGAACTTACTCATCAATGGAATTGAGTTACGCTACATCTACGACTCATGGATGTGTAAGGTAGATACTTTCATTACGAGGTTAATGGGTTCATACCAAGTAATGTTTGATAATTTGTTTAACCCACTTAAGCAAGTATTAACAAATACATCTACATATACAATAGAAGGTTATCCTGGTCTCAGTGGTATGAACCTTTCTGTGGAAGATTCTTCTCCTTACATTCAAGAAGAACTAGTAAAGGTGAATCAAACAAGCGGTAAGAAGTTAGAAAGTATCTATGAGTTGATTGTCCAAAATTTGAAGACTCGTACGCATACGACGCAATACTCTGCAAGACGCACACAGCTTCATGATGCTCTAAGCTTAAATGCTGCCTTCCCCGGTAGTCCTATATTCTCTTACGCGCGCAATCCAATCCTCGGCGGAACGATGAATCCATTGGGAGAAGTAATTCCTGCTGTGGATACATTTGATGCGAATGACAGTCAACAGTATCCAGACTATTTCACAGATGAGAATAAGAAAGATTGTATACAATCAATTGGAAGGCTCGGTTCTCTCATTGAACTTATGAACCTTATCATGGTAGAAGTACCGCCTGCTTCTAAATACTTCTATGTAGACTACGAAGAGCTTAACTTATATGGTTTAGAATCTTACTTCTCTCCAACGATGACGAAGTTTGTAAAGCATCTGCTTACGCAAGCCTCTGCTTTATCATTACTGTTATGGGCGAATACAATAAGAGAATTATTAGAATATCTTGGACAAGATATAGATGAGTTATCTGTAGCATTGTTAGCTATCAAGGATAACATTGAATCCCTTCACTTGAACACATCTCCAAGTATCATTGATGCGTCAGTAGCAGATATCTATAACCTCTTCTATTACATTTCGACTGCCTATCAAGTACTGATTGTGCTTGGTAACTATGAAGATATCCAAGATAAATTGAAGCCTGGTGGCTTTGATATTGCATGGTTCTCTATAGAATTTCTTGTATCTACCTTATATACCGCATGGATGTCACAGACACCTAGTTACGTAAATGGTAGTCAACAAGAAATGTTATATGAAGCTCTCTTAAATGACCCGAATATGAGAAGAATAATCGTAGCTGGTGTGTTGGTAGACATCGCTAAATATTTCGCAGGTGGAGCAGGACTAGCATTCAACGCAGTGACTATTGGTCAATTACCAGCAGCTTTTCAAGATATCTTGGGGAATAACTCAATTCTTAATATATCTACCTATGGATTATCTGAAACAATTATCAATATTGCGATGGCCTTCTTCGGTGAGAATTTGGATGATTCCGCATATTATCGTATGTTAGAAAAGTATCCTACCTTCGATCCAACTAAATTTAGGGATTCTTCTAAGAAGACTTGGGAGTTAGCAAAGCTTAAATACATTAGAGAGCAGTTGGAAGTGGAATTCAATAAGATATTACTGGATCCTATCCTTGCTGATTTTTATGGTGTAACACAAGCTGGCATCGCATTGTATGAATCAAATACCGCAGATAAAAGACCTTTGATTAAGGATATGTGGTTGCCTGCTCATCCATTCTATAACTCCATTGTTCGGACAAACCCTAACTTCTATTACTATGATATACATGAGGATAGTGATTTATTCGAAATCAAAGAGCTGGAAAAGATTTACTATAACCAAATGAAATTCAACATTGAGAATGTATTCCAATTCAATGAGTTGAATAAAAAAGGTGCATACAACGCAGCTACTGTTGCTGCAAGTTTAGGTGTTGCAGCAGAAGAACTGGCACCTTTCTTTGAGGGTTCAGACAACCCAACTTCTCCCGAGTTTAATCAGTTTGCTCAAAGCAACGAGGCTCTAGAAAAGGGGATTACAGGTAAGAGTTTCGTGACGGGTGACAAATTGCCTTTGGGAACCAAGAAAGGCGGGGCTAACTTTAAAGCCAGTTCATTTGATGATGATATCTTATACATTCATCCTGAACGCACAGACTTGATTCGTAAGATTCAAGATGTCGAAGCACAATTTGGGAAGAAGGAAGGGTATGCAAACGAAAGGGAAATGATCCAAGAAGTACATACGGGCAAACCTATTCACGATATAGATACAGTTGCCCACTTCTACGATAAGGAAACTATTCAGCACATTGCTGAAGAATCAGTAAGCGATTTGTTAAGTCAAAAGCGTTCTATGAATAGAGCTTTCCCAACCTTTCGCATTTATATGATTGAGGAAGATCAGAATGAAGATTTTCTAATGAGATTTGATGATTTCTATCATTACGATGCAATCAAAGAGATTACAATTGTAAAGAGTCGAGAAGTAGCAGCCGATATGGCCGTTATTGTTATGCGTAACATCAGTGGTACTTTAAATGGTACTCGTCGTTTCTCTATATCTGATACAGATTACTTATCTCCGCAGAAAGATTTAATGGGAAACCTTACTGAGAAAGGCAAGCTGATTGAGGAATATCGTAAGAAGAAGAACCTTGAGACTGCTGACGAAGAAAAAATAACATCTGTTGTATTGAGACCTGGTTCGAATATTCAAATAAGAACTGGCTACGGCAATGACCCAGAGCTATTAGAAGTTAAATTAAGTGGCCGCGTAGTAGATGTTATTAGTTCGCAGAATACAGACCTAATAGAAGTAACAGTGCAATCATTTGCTGTAGAGTTAGAACAGCAACCTAAAGGTATCTTCGTTAACCAGAAAGACGTTTATAATGTTACACATCGCCTGCTTGGTTCATTGATGTTTTCGCCAGAGTTAATTCATTTTGGTAGATTTGAGAAAGGTATTATCCCTCAGTTCGGTGAAGATAAGTCTTCATACTTGGATTTTAAAACATACGAACCATTCTCTGAATACACAATGCACAGACATTTTAAAATGAGACAAGATGAATTTGGTTTCTGGACCGGAGCAGTCGTTGCTAGTGCAGGTGGTATTGATTTCTTATATCAGAACCTAAAGAATCTATACGTAGAGAGTGATTTCATCGTGCAGCACTTTACAAGTGCAACTACTTGGTTCTCGAAACGTATCAATAATCGTTATTATAGCGTTATTACTTCGCCACAAGATGATAATCTGTTTCCGCCAGATCCTAAAGACTATCTGATGCGCCCAAATTACAATTACTATCTATTGAAGAATATAGTCACTATACCTGCTTCTCCTATCCTTGGCATCAGAAGGGCTGCAAGTTTAATAGCTCAAGGATTTCTGAGTCCACGTCTAAAAGCAGAAGAGCTTACTTATATCCCGAATAATAACACTATATTCCAGATATTCCATGAGATGACATTAAGACATCCTGGTTATGTTTATAGTCCAATAAACTATGGTAAAGAGTTTCGATACACTATGTTCTTCGGTGTACCGAGTCAACGCTATTGGGCTGGTCCTGCTCATCCTTACCTTATCAATCAATTGAATCAGACAAGGAAAGCATTAAATGAGATATTGAATGTAAACGAAGCCGTCCCAGCTCCAGGTTATATTCCTACAATTAGAAATACATATGCAGAATCAGTCAGAATCTTCATGCGACCTTACAGTTATTTTCCAATCGTAGCAGCGGTTATGCCTGGATTTGCAGCAGTAGGCTTTTATCAAACATACTTGAATCCATTGGTTTTGCCTCCATCTGTTGCAACAAATCCCAATCCTGTTGTGCCACAAGCATCTAATCTGAAAATAAAATCAGAAGAATTAGGAGATGTCCTATCAGAATATTATAAGGCTCTTACATATAGATTCAAACCATTTAGACGCTATCATAGCGCAATAAGTGATATTGATATCATTCAGAATAATATTAGCCTATCTGAATATGACGTAGCAAATGCGTTTGCGGTAAACTATTACCATGCGAATTCTGGAACTGATAATCAGATACAAGATACTTTACTAGTGAAGGCGCACGATGCGATAGCTGAAGATAGAATTAAGCTTAAATCACTTGATTTTGAGAACTGTAGAGGTTCGAATATGGCCTTACGTTATGGGGTGGGCTCTCTTGTCTACGAACTAAAAAAGGCATATGATGGCTCCTTATTGTTGCTTGGCAACCCACGTATCAAGCCATGGGATATCGTCATGGTTTACGATCATTACAATGATATGGCCGGTCCAATTGAAGTTGAACAAGTAATAGAAAAGATTTCATTTGAAACTGGCTACATTACTGAAATCAAACCTAATATGGTTGTCTTTGCGAACGAGATAAGTAGCTTTCCCATTCTAGAGGGTCTGAAGCCATTGCTTGGTGCTAACTTATTGAAAGAACAGAATATCACTATACCTGGTCAATTCGATATGAAAACATTTAAAAATGTCAAGATGGACTTGATAAAGAAAAAGATTGTGGATACGACTGGATTTAATCTTGGCAACTTCGAAGTTAATACTGCTGATTTACCAGAAGACAACTATACTGGCAGGTTGTTTCAGTCTGGAGCTTGGTTACTTGGTGGTTACTTATATATGTTAAGCGCGGCAAGACAATATCCATTACTTGTTTATCCTCTTCTGAAGAATGGTTTGCCATGGGTAGCTGGTTTCCCGCCAGGAATGCCAACCACTATGTTCGCAATATTCAGAGGTAAGATTAATTCTATCTTGAAGGAAACAGAACTTGGTACAATTCATTTCTTCGATTACTGGAAGGAACTTGGTATAGAAGCAGTAGACTTAGGTGTAAAAATAGCGACGGTGTCTACAACTCCAGCTCCTCCATAAACAGAGAAAGGATTCAGTAATGATTACACAGCAAACATGGTCAAAGGGTGGTAGCTTACAAGGCCCACTAGCTATGAGACAAAAAGCGATGAGAAGAGATATGAATGTGATTTCATATCTCTCATGTACCATTGTAGAAATCGAAGAGCAAAGTGGTTTATTCACAAAGATAATAACTAATTCTGAAAATGCAAACGATCTCATCAAGGATCATTGGTTTCCATTCAAGATACATCTTGATACATTTATCTCTGGATACGGGACCTTAGAGTCATTCAAAGCTCAGATGCATGAGCTGCGTTTTAGACTCAACTACTTCTATCCTTACTATGATGAAGGGTTCGTAACAGAGGATCATAAGATTGATTCGATTGGGGACAAAAATCAATCCTTTAACTTGTCATTGGGTGGTCTGATTAATGGTCTGAATGTTAGTGATGATGCTGTACGCAAAAAAATTATAAAGGCTATTAACGGTAAACAGAATACTGGTATTGTCCTTGAATCGAATAGTATTAAGATGAACATTGACGGGCAGAAGTTTATGGAAGTAAATAGTGGCGGTGTATCAATGGGCGGTAATATGAACATGCAAAGTTCACCTACCAATTTTAAATTCGGGGGATTCGTTAGCATGCAGAATTTTTTTACTGGCCTGATCCCATCTACCTATACAAGTCCGATACCTTCTTTCCAGATAAGTTTACCCATTGAACAATTATCTTCCTTAAAAGATTTAGCAGCAATCGCGAGTGGTTTGATTAAATGACAATAAATAAAAACGATATTATGTTTTCAGATGATGGCGATTTTATCGTAAGTCAAACAAAAGACTTACTTGATACTAGCCACTTCCCATATCGTTGTTTATTTCAGGAAGTAAGAACTGTTCTCGGCTATTCTCTTGGCGATTGGCTCAATATTAATATCGCAGCTAATCTGAACGATTTTAAAGGTGAAGACAATAGTGCACAACTAGGTAAGAAAATTGAAGAAAAAGTGTATGCTACGTTGACGAATAGCGGCATTATTAGTTCTTCTGACTTGAAGGTAAAAGTAATACCGACAAGCTTTACTACTTTAGAAATAACACTAACTATCTTAGTTCGTAATGCTTTATTAACCGATAAGTTTACTTTTTCATTAGAGGATCAGCATGCCGTTTGAAAGCACACCACTTAGAGATCTAAAAGCGCAGTTAATAGACAACTTGCGCGATAGAACTGGTATTACAAATTTTTCCTCTACATCTAAGATAGGAACCTTACTGCAGATCGTACTAGATGAACACATCCAAAAGGTAACTGGTATTAACGAAGTATTAAATAATCTACGTTGGACAAGAGCTTCCGGTAAGGACCTAGAGGAGATTGGGGCGCTTGTAGGTATTTATCGTATCAAGCAAAAGAAGGCGGAGAGTCTAGGGTCCGAACGTAACTTTGAATTCTATGTGGATAGTGGGACATTTGGAGATATCAATGCAACATCGAATATTACCATTCCATTAGGCACTATCTTATATATTGAAGAACGATTCTCTTCTTCTGGTAATCGTATTGAATACGAGGTAGTTGAAGATACGATCCTAAGTAGTGCAAATAATTTTGGATATGTGTCTGTGAGATGTCTGAAATTCGGTAGTATAGGGAACGTCAGACAAGATACGATTCGTAAGCATCTATTCACAGACTATGAAGATAGTGCAAATGCTACATTGAAAATACGTAATAACTATTCTGTGGTAAACGGAGTAGATGAAGAGAGCGATGAAAGTATGCGTTCTCGTATCAGCAAAGCTTGGACAGCAAATTCCCAAACAAATAGAACTTCTTTCGAACAACTCATCAATACATATCCAGGAGTAAGAGAGATTCAAACAATACCGTTCTATAATGGCATTGGCACTACGGGAGTTATAGTAGACTTTGTTGATTATAACGTCAGCGAGTCTTATATCGCTTCTTTGCAGTCGAGAATAAATCAGTTCGCCTTTATAGGCGAAACGATCACTGTTTATAAACCATTGGCCATTCGTTTAGATCTGGTACTTACTGTAAATATAAATAGTGGTCTATCGCAAGTAACAAAGCTAGGGATATCGCGTTCCATAAAAGAATATGTGGCACTTTACTTCAGACAAACTGTCATTGGTTATTCTGTGAATCTCGCGGCCCTCATAACAAATATCATTTCTTTGCATGCAGATATTGTAGGTGTCTTAAACACCACAGCTTTCGATTCAGTAGAGGCCGACTACTACGACCATGATGGGAACTTTACGACAGATACAATTACCGCAATTACAATACCTGCTGATATCGATCAGCGTATCTATTTGAATGGCTTCGATCTAACCTTACAGGAAGTATAAATGATATCTGAACTCCAAAGGATGATGAATTATTTTCCTTACAATGCAGATGCCCGTAAGAATCCATTCTCTAACTTTGGTTCCATCTTCAGTGTTGTTGCTGATCTCGATAGACAATGGAATGCCGACTTTAAGCGTTTGGATGCAGATACTTCGTTACTTACCGCTTATACCGATTACTGGCCAGTTCTCTATAGTTGGGATCTATCTACATTTAGTTTCGTTTATAATGGAAGATATGTAAGGCTCCCGACCTTCACTGGTGATACAGTTGAACTTACTGAGATAACAGTCAGTGAATTAAATGGGCTGATGCCTACAAATATAACAGAAACAGCAACAGATGAGTTTGTTAATCTGATTACGATTTTAGACGAGACAACTTTAAGCGATGAAAACTTAGACTTAGATATTTACCCATGTAAATTATATCTAGTCAACCAGATTAATGGTCCTATCAAAAAACTAGGAAATGACGGTTCTACGAAGTCGGCTTCTCTATACATTAAAGGATATGATAAGAGCTTCAATCAGATAGAAGAAAATTTTCCATTAGCTGTTCGTGGTACTTTTTATACTGCTTATGAATATCAGTTCATAGAACTGATTCGTATAGAAGGTGCGTTTGAAGATGGTCAGTTAGTCGTTTTAAAGGCTCATACAAGTGAGTATGATTGCTATGTGCCTGAGCCATTTGTTTCTTCTGGCCGCGACTCTTTCTTATATTTTGTAAATAAGTTAAGTTATGGCCTTAGTTTGCGTGCCGAATTACTTGACGATACAGATGAGCATTTTCAAGAAGATATGATTTCTTATCAGCTACAGGATGCGGATGGGGTTGACATTGAACCAATTGCTTTCTCTATCAATAGCAAAGACAATATGGTTGTAATTCATAACGATAAGATATCCTACTACAAGGACTATCGCCCCCAAATAACGTTCGAACCAACAGAGAAAGATACAATCGTTCCCATTTCCATCGTACCAGATAGACACTTCTATGGGTTGAGTGAAGAAGTCCATGTAGTCTTGAAGCTTACATTAGACTCATATAAGTTTACAGACTATACGGTTTCATTAACAGATCCGTCTGACACAATAACCTATCTACAAACAGATGGGACATTCGCTGGCTCTCAGTATCAGTTTGTTGAGCTACAAGAATTCAGTTTTACGATCAGTGCTATCGGTAACTGGAAGATTACAGTAACAACAAGACGTAGACAAGATGGTGACTATATCAGCCTTGTGAATGAATCCATTGTGAGTATCCCCAAATTAGTAGCAGATAGGACATTTACATTAGCTCAAGAAAATGATATTGTCGTCTTCAAAAACGATAACACCGTATATGTCGGGAATAGTACATTATTGAGTTATTATGATATAGCTCTTGTGTACGACTATTTTATTTTTAATAACGATAGTCTAACCCTTTATACACTTTATAACTATGGAGCATTAGATGCCCTATACTAGTGAATACAATCAGCTTGCTTATTACCTGGATAATCTGGGTACACTGTTGGGTTATGAACGCAATGAAAGTGAAACTTTACAAGCTTATAAGACAAGGTTGCTTAGACTCGCGCGGAAAAAGAATTCTCCTCAACAAGTGAATCTGAACGAGTTTACACACATTCAACTCGAAGGTTATACATACGCTCTAGGTAAGTCAATCTATCCTTATCGTATCTTAATTGATTATGCGGACATCTATGTATATACCTCTTCGGTACTTACCACAACGATTGATCTGAATCAATCTTATAGCGATGTTGTGACTGCGCTTACTCCATACGTAGATTTCATTTATACGAATGCTACATATGATGATAATAATGCGTCGTTTACTGTTCCATTCGATAATAGGAAGTTTGAGCAAAAACGTTTGTTAGAGTCTAAGCTGAATATCTTGGAGCCGATGGTACTTGAGATTATATTAGATACAGAGAGACATCTTACCGCTGTTGCTTTATTCGATGACCTTGCACCATGGACTTACTATTTAGATAATGAAGATGGCTTGTTATATAGTTACTTTGATATAAAAGCTTCTATCAATTATGCATATCTAAGTGAAGATGTAGTCTTGAAGCAAGCTCCGGCTTTATTCTTTGACTCTAATGCACTCGACATAAGCTTCACAAACGATCTTGGCGAGATAGAGATAGCTAATGACCTATGTATAGAATTGTTAAACTTCCAAAACGAAGAAGCTTCCAGGATTTGGAGATAATCAATGGCTGATAGAGAGCAAATAGAATTTGAGATTCATATAGATGTGATTCGTTCATCGATTAACGTCATGGATGAACCCTCTTCTATTGTCTTCGAAAGGAGCCCAATTGTAGACTGGAAAGGAAGAGATTCTGGTATCATTGAACTGAATTACCTGCATGATAACTTGGTCGCGGCTAATAACATTAATGGTGCTTGTCAGGCTAAGCTTTATAAGCAGGATCATCAGCTTCTATACACCACAAACGAACCTTTCTACTTATATCTGCATCCATATTATCGCCCAATGGAAGGCGACATTGTCTCCATTATAGACGCTACTGGATATACAAATGCAGATATCGACTTAGCTGATTACTATATTGGTATCTTTAATATGCATCTGTACGATAATACCTGGCTACCATATTCTATTATCAAAGAAGGGACAACGGATCGGACGTATATAAAAGATACTACTTCTATAACAATAGATAGTTTTGATGATATAGTTGGAGCACTTACCGATATTACATACGATCAGTTGAATATGAATGCTTTGTTTCTCGGGACTGCAACCGGTGGTTCTTGTTCATTTCAGATACCTTATAAGCCTTTAACGAACTGTTTTGTATATACGTATGAAGTATCCTCAGGTACGATTACTACGTGGACGGTTACTGACTATCTGAACCCAAATCACGATGAAACAGGTACTATTTGTGCTCTGGATCCATATGAGGGGAAAATCTATTTCTCATACGAAGTATATAGTGACATGTATCTACTTAATCCTATCAATGCCATAGAAACAGAATTGGAAGTATATCCGTTTCCAGGGTTGGATGAATTGCCTTTGACAGGTCATTTGACTATCGGAGCAGAAACGATGGAATATATCCATCGAGACTTTAATAAGTTTTACGTCATTAGAAGTGCGGGAGCTATTCATGTAGCAGATGTTCTAGTAACGAAATCTACCTCCACTGCTCCAGGTGAAGGAGATGAAGTATTCGTTTTACCGATACTAGGCTTGTTCTTAAATCTCAACTTAATTGAGCGAATTAATTCACTCATTGATTTAGAAAAGCGGAATGGTCTAATCGTCAATTCAATTAATGATAGGCAGCCTTCTACGATTGAATTATCTATTAATGCTGAGCGCAAGATAACAGAATATGTCTTTGGCTATCTGGAAATAGGGAACGGTCTTAAACAAAATATATTGACAGCGTTGGTAAAAGACCAATACGATGCTTTCCTGGAACATTGCCTTATAACATTTCATGTAAGTGATCTAGCCTATTTAGGATTGAATAGACAAGAGCTTAGTAAATATTCTAATGCAGTTGGCGAGGCAAGTGCCGCAGTAAGCATTCCATATAGTGACCAATATGGCGAATATATTACAGCCATTACATTTGATGGCACTTATACTCAAATTGAAATGACAGAGGATTTTCATTTTGCGGAAATGAATGATTTCCTTCTATATCAGGTTATCAAATCCGATCCATTAGTTGGTACAAAAGGCATTCATTACGATGTTGATACGTATGTAGAGCCTGGGGATTATGGGGCTGCTTCTAAAGTTACCTTAACGATTCCAATTGTTGAACAAAATAGGGAAGCATTTATTCAGTTCTACGATGGAGCAACACTTTATACGATTGATGTAGTGCGCTTAGAATCATTGACGATTCATCTGAAAGAAACGCTTACAATCACTCCGACAGAAATCTGGCTCTTTTATGCAGATGACATTGAATGGGATTCTTCTACCTTAAATGGTACAAAGGTATTGATATATGAAGATAATGGAGCTGGAGCATATGTGCCAGTACGTCCCCATCATGTGATCATGAATACCTTATATTATGAAGGTGAATTTCCAGATCCTCTACCAGACGATAGGGGATCAAACTTAGGGGCATACTTCGTTGTGCATCCTTTCATGGTAGAAGCGTATGCAGATACTACAGATACTTATAATTTTGTCATTACCTCGAATTATTTGATGATAGTAAGTAAGCTAGATACCAATTTTTTCATTGGATATGATGATATTCCAGAAGGGATGAAGTTGTATGACATCGATGAGAATATCGGAACAACATTAAGTAATGGTAACTTTCTTACAGTCAATACAGAAGGCGGGCTCTATGGACTTAGAGCGCGAGTACTAACTATATAATCTAAGTTTTAGGATACGAATATGGATGCAAAGAAAAGCGGTGTAAAAACAAACATCACTTATAATGCTGGTGAAACATTAACGAATACAAAGCTAAATGCTTCACTTGCTGTGCTCAAGAAAGCAATTGCAGACCTTGAAGCAGTTATAGGGGATCCTCGCGATGAGAATGCTCCTTATGAGCAAGATATGCTTCTTTCACCTTCGATGGTAGATGATGCAAACGTCGCCTTAGGTGCTGAAAAGAATTTGAATATATCTTCTATTGCTCGCCTCATCGGACCTATGGAGGCATTAAACCCTCAATTCTTCGAAGAGTCTGGTACGAATTTTGAGGTGGTCCAGAGCATTGGTGTAGATACTTCTTCGTTCCCTGGCCCGCATCATGTGCGTTTAAAGTACTATCCAGTTGAAACCGGAAGTGTGACCATTGCAGATACAACTGTATTCGTAGTCGCGCAGGAAAAGACGGATCCAAATGATGTTATTATTGCAGGTGATTGGTATTTAGATTATACAAATGGTATCTTGCACGCTTATACAGAAATAAATACAACGACGATTACTTATTCAGTGGATGCATTTGCGTCTAACGTACACAATGCATATCGTAATGCAACCTATAATGTAATACCTGATCCAAACCAGACAAATAAATGTGTTGCGACAATCGACGGTTCTGATTATATCATCACATTACCGATATGCGATACAAGCCAATTAAATCTCGATGGAGATGGCGTTGCTCTAACTACTGCTGATTTGAATTTTGAGGAGCAATTGAAGCTCCCCTATGTTCTGACAAACAACTTAGTTTTGGGCGATATCATCCCGGCAAACTTTATTGTCTTGAAAGACTTAACATCTGGTACGATTTTTGTAGACGCAGAGATGACATATGAAAGTGAATATGAAGTGAGGGTGTCGGGTGTCACACTTGACGATACTCATGAATTTGCCCTATTCACCGTAGGTACTTCTATAACAGAATCGATTGGTAGCTTAACAAGAAAGCTATGGGCCTTACGTACAGGCGCAGATGATTCTTTACGCATACCAGCAAGCAACCTGATCATGACTACTGGATTCGATTTAGGATCTGGTGACAAGTATTTCCCTTCCGAAAAGGTTAATAACTATTTCCCTCAATATCTGCATAGAGATGGATATGATGGAACAGATCTTGGACACAATGATGGGAATGCGATGCGTGGCAAACTCATCCTTGCCGCATCAACCCGAGTAGCTGGTAGTAGATTACATAACATCGCTGATTCAGAAAAGATAGGCTTTGGTTCGAATACGGGTCCAACAATAGGTTATACTTATGGTGGCTCTATCAATAAGATGCTATTCGATATGGCGGGCGTAGGAGCTCCATTAGCTGAGTTTGCCAGCACTCCCGTAAATGCAACAGATGGTTACTATACTGGTCTAAGTCGCACGGCTTTCTCTTCACCTTCTTCAGCTAATGTTCATGGCCCTTATAGCTTCCTTAATTACGATGTACCTATCAATACAGGGGTCAACAGTTACTATGATATTGATGTAGACACTGAGCTAGATACTGGACTTGCTGCATTCCTTCTAACCGTAGATGTTATTTCCATTCAAGGTATAGCTTATTATGGCATAAATGGAGCTGTAGCAAGCGGTCATTTCTCAACTACACATTTCGTAGGTTTCGGTATCACGAATACAACAACGATGGCTACGATTCGCGTTGAAGTTGGAGCAACCATTCAGAATACAGATATTGACCTAAAATTAGTAATCATGATTAGAGGCTAATAATGATATTTAAAGTAGTACTTAATAATATACCTGGCGAAGTCTCGTTTGACATTCAAACAGATGTTACTAGAAGTGTATTCAATACGGTTATTAAGTCTGCTGTATATATGGGAGATACTGCAACTGGACTCATCTATCAGGACAAAGAAACAATTGAAGCAATCGTCCACGAACATCAAATCATTCGTAATAGCCGGGCCTATTACATCTCTTATAAAAGAAAGATCATTGTCAATGAGAAACATTTTCAATTTACTCACAAATCAATACAAGTAAACGGGCGAGAACTCCCCTTATTCTATTCTCATGAATTAGATTCAACTGCTACGAATGTTGTGGTGAGTAAGGTAACTGCGCGCGGCAAGACATCTCTTACCGACTATCTGTTGCAGGAAAATACGATATATCATAACTACCAACACACCTATAAGTCTCAGTCTGATTATACAGTTTACTATATATCGTATATGCTAGATTCTATAGCTTATACTTCGATATTGTCTACCAAATCAACAGCCAGAGAATACAGTTATCTCGATGTATTAGAAGATGGATCGACGGATGAATCACATTTACGCTATACTTTAGATGTAAGAACAAATGACTTTGTCTTCGAGTTCAATACAGACGATAAAATCTATTACAGACGGGAGCCTATTGATAAACGCGCTGTCATTCTGAAACAAGAAGAGAGCTGGTTATTACAAGTACAAGAATTCTCACATGTGTACCATGGAGCAATACAAGATTATTTCTATAGATTGAATACAAATCTTTCTTCTAGCTCAAACCTGTTCATCAACAGTTTTGACTATCAGATCGTAAGACCCGATATAATTATGTTGCATTCAAAAATAGAATATGATCCTATTCTTTACCCACTAACAATACGGGTATATGATGAAAATGAAACCCTTATCAATATCTTTTCCTCTTATAGTTTTACGGAGAGCAGCATACAATCTCAGATATTCCCCTCTTTGGATTTAGACTCGTCATTTGTAGGACTTCCTATGAGTCTTGGAAACAAACAGAAGATAGTGATATCTGGCTTTATCAAGAACATCTATCACTTTGATACGACCGAATTGAATCCATTACTTGCTAATATACAAGAAGATGATAAGTTTGTGTTTTTCGTTCAGCCTGAAGACACTTCTCTCTATTATTTGCAGGTACGTTACGATATCATCATCGACACGAACTTGCCAGCACGTGCATTGCTTGTTGCAGGTTCTTTGAATACCGATACATGGGCTGGTACAAGTTATCAAGATTGGTTGAGTGATTTTTCCCATTTAGGCACAAATGGGAATCGTTATCTCATTATCTGCGAGATCTTTTATAGGAAGAATAAAGACTTTCAGTTAGAGAATATTATTAGTAATTTCTCGTATGATACTTATAACTATCTTATGAATATGATTACTGCGTTTAATCCTGATGGTCTATACTTTGCAAAGAATGGTCTTGTAATTGTGAAGATGTCTCGCACTTTACTAGAGACTTATGGTGGCTCTTATACATTGCAGCAGTTATTAGAGGTCTTAAATACATATAAGCCTGTGGGGAAGAAAGCGATAATCCGTTGGATAGAGGATCCAACATTGCATTTGACCGAGATGTCAACAGGTACCCAACGTTTTGAAGTAGGTGGTTTAGTAGGCTACACCTACCGTTTAAGTAAGTCTTACGATAACATTTCCTGGTCAACAGTTGTGACCACTGCTTTTACAACTGATACGTTAACAGTTGCTCTAACTGAAATAGCAGGAATTGATTTATGGGTCAAAGCATCCTTGATTCTTGATTCATTAGAAGTGAATGATGACATCTATATCAAACTTATAACTGTTTAGGATTTTAAAATGGCATTTGAAACACAATGGCGACTACAAGCAGATGATTCGATTCTGGTAGAACCATATGAGCTTGTTGATGAAGGTGGCTATGTATCTTACATTATCAAAAATATAGGGGACGAAGATGGTCTTACTCTAGGATTCCATCTTACTGCTGCTTCTACAATTACCTTAGAACAGACAGAAATGACTCCAGAAGAACAACTTGCCTTCATCCTTGCTGAGGGGGCCTTAGCGCGCGGTATAACAATCAAACAAGATGTTGTTGAGACTACATTCGTTTCTGGAGTAGGAGATACAGAAGCAAATAAAATTCCATTACTCATCGGGCCAACAGATGCTGATACCCTCTATATCAATGAAGAAATTGTTGTTCAGGTGAAGATAGACTTGGAACCTTCTGTTGCTCAGAATATCTATATAGACATTGTTTTAATCTAAAGGTGCCAGATGAGAAAGTTCTCTTTGTTAAAGCCTATCAGTTCTGTTATTGAAAATATCAATGAAGGCGAACTATTAGCTTATCTAAGGGACGTTTACAACGACGTAACGCAAGTCAAACCGTTACGTTCAGTGGCTTCTTATCAAGCTCAGGAACAAGAAGAATATATAAAGAATTGGTTACCTGCTAATAAGCGTGGTTTCGATAATATTATCATACCAAGTAGAGTTTCTGTGACTGGTTTACCAGCGACAAAAGTAGTAAATAACCATTTAACAAATTTACAAGAACCTGAAGAAGCTTTTCCTTACTCTCTGTCTACGAATCATGGTAGTACATTTACAGTTAAAGAAAACCTGGCAAAGGATAAACTCCTGATAACGGGAACCACACAGAGATTGTATGTTTATGTCAGTCTATATAATTATCATTACCTAAACTATGTGTCTTTCTCTTCAAATATCAAGTTAGTAAGCGCGGCCTATTATAACAATGGCACATTCACTGATATCAGCTATAATCTTGATAAAGATATCATGAACCATATTCTTGTATTCCGTAAGGAATATACCAATCAGTTACGGTTGGAGTTTGAAGTACCTATCAGTCAAACGCATTACATCGAAAACATCCATCTCAAATATAATCAACTTAATCCTTATGTGCAATATGCTTGTGCTCTTAACTTCGATACAACAAGTTTTTCTTATCGTCATCCAGATGAGATTTGTACCTCTTATATTCTGGATCCTAAAGACCAAGTGGTCACCAGAATCTTTCCAGATTATAAAGAAACACAAGACATGTATCTGGAGCATACTGATCAATATTCAGAGGAACTTTATTTTTATCCTCTGAGCTTCGAGCTATACGAGAACGGAGCTGTTGTGCCAGCTCCTAATTTCAGTTGGATTGTCAATGGGGTGGAGTCAGCTTCGCTACCTGCAGATCAAAAGATCTTTAAATCAATCTATATCAAGTATAACTTTGATCCAGAAAGCGATTATTACTGTATAATCAAACCAGGCCGCAATCTCCTTGATATTAAGACACACAATTATAGAACCCACTATAATCTTAATGGATACAAAATACTTACTAAATTCTACTCCGAAGATATGCTATTCAGACCCAAATCATATCTATGGTTTAACAAATGAACCTTGAACAAATAAAAGAAAACATCAACGCCCGCCTCGATACTCTCTATTCTAAAGATATAGACCAATTTATAGCTGATTTGTATTTACCAGCTTTTAAGGGGCAGTATAATGAAGATACGTGGAATGTAAATTTAGAGCGCACTCGTGAACTATTCAAGATACTCGCTACCTTAGAATCTTATAAGCTTGGATTAATCGCATCTATAGAAAGGACGCAATTAGAACATAAGCTCGAAGTGATAAAGCTTATCAGTGAAATAGAAGATATTAAGGCGTCGTTAGCGCAGCAAGATGCCAATTATAAACTCTTGCTACCCCTTGTCGGGTCACCGATTCTATTACCTATTCTCTCTACAACCTTTATACCATTTAAGCATATTACGATTGGTAAAAGGACGACAGCAGTTTATGGCACAAATGATCCATTACTTGTCAATACAGAACTAAAGAACATTGGTACAGAGTCGTTATCTATTTACTTCGAATCAGAAGCAACAGAAGAGTGTATTGTATCACTGAATTTCAGCTTTGATGAAAAGATCATAAATGCGATTGAAGTATTATTCGATGAAACTGTTGATACACTCGCTCCCATTGTATCTGACTTGGATATTAATGGGTACGATGTGACTTTCATTCAGATAGGGAACATGTTGTATTTCGCTCCCATCGTTGCTACAAATCTATTCATAACAATGAAACAGACAGATATCTGGACTAATTCTCTAAATGTACAGAAGAAGATTTGTGCCATTACTAATATAAGTTTCTTGGCAAATCAATATAGTGATACTGATACTTTTGCCATTGAAAAGGTGCTTCCTCAGAATCACGTATGTCAATTGGTATTTAGTATCGAGCCTTTCTCATACGAAGCCTATACGATTACTGGGTCTGTGAATGGATTCGACTTATCTACCTCTGTTGTAGATTTGATAGACTTAAATGCTTCGATTACGTTGACTAAAGACAAAGTGTTACTGGCTGGTATAAAGGATTTCTATAAAGAGAAATCTGAGCGTATCAATGATAGTTTCTTCATTCAGAAAGATGACATTACTGAGACAATCTATCTTTCCAATAGTAGCCTCGATACACCATTCCTATATGAGACCGCTTTAATTGGTAGATCGTTAGATGAAAGCTATGCATTAGGACGCGGCCAAGGAACTCCTATACGTTTCGGCCTTCCTTTTACTCTTTCACAAGAGGAAGCTTTACGTACAAATGTAACGGTCAATAACATTACTTGGAACTATGTAGAAGAATTATCTGCTTCTGGTCCTACGGACACCGTATGGACAGTGGAGAAGAATAGATACATTACGTTTGGTGATGATCTGAATGGACAGGCACCTTCACTTGATTCTGAGATCAAGATGCGTATGGACTTAAAGCAGCCAACCATTCAACTGATAGATGGCAAATATCATCTGATACCGAATGAGTTGTTTGAACCAGATACAAATAATATAGATGTATATGTTACGCAACAAACAAGTAAAACATTTAAGAAGGTATTGTCGCGCGCATATAAGGTATTTTCTCTTCACGAGAATATCAAAGACGATTCATTCAGACATGTATCGATTTCCAAGAGTGGACCACTCTATACCCCCTCCACCCTATTAACAGAACAAACCTTTGTGAATGGTTCTTCTGAACTCACTGTAGCTGGAGATTTCTCAATTGATTACATCAATGGATTCTTATACCTATACGACTATATCCAGCCGGATGAAGTAGTCACAATCAGTTATGAGTATTATCCTACTAGTAAAATAGACGTAAGTAATCTTGCTATCCATTACGAAGATAATGTCCCTGTGTCCATCAAAACCACTTCATTACCCGTTTCAAAGATAGAAGAAGAAATCGGGACCACTTATTCTATCGTTCACCCAATAGAAAATGAATCTGTGGATAATGATGTAGCTGACATCTATGCATATCAGCTAATGACAAAAAGCATCATTCAGGGTTCAGTCAACGTGAGTGGCTTCTTCGTAGAAGCCGCAATAGAAGTACCCTATATAAATGGTTACTATGAATTGCTTGGGCTCAAAGAGATTACAAACGAAAAGAGTCCTGCATTCAGTGGCATCGGGGTAAAAGAATTCTCATTACAAAATCCTACTATTTTCTATTCTCCAGCTTCTGTACATTTCAAGAACGGTGACATCTTCGAAACAAAGGTAACAAACGTAGGTTTAGTTTTAACCGAAGGAGACTATCATATCGCAGATGATGGTACAGTTACCTTCTACTCTACTGAAGCGATTGTAAAGCCGCAAAAATATTCTTACTATGCTTACGATATAAACATCAATACAGACTTCGTCTACTCTGTAGATTATTTGAACGGTATCATCTATTCGTTAGCCCCATTACAAACAGAAGCAACTATTTCCTATACTACTGCGAATGTATGGCTTGGTTATAAGCTCATCAGTAAGCTACGCTTTACACAGTCAGACAAGCGTATCGAACTTCATACTAGGCAATTATTCCACAGACATGCACATGTGCGTGCGGCATATACAAAAGCAGAAACAGGAGTTGACCTGGCACCCTACTACACACCTATTATTAAGAAGATTTTCGCAGGACTCAACTAATGCTATCCAATGCTATATTATCTTCTTATCTCACCAAAGATATTTATCCGAATGATATCCAGCTATCTAAGCTTGAGATCAATAGGTCATGGCTACGTAGGTTTAATTTTTTACTGAAAGATGAGATTACATCAGATCAATTATTACACATCTTGATGCATGATCAAAGTCTGATTACTAAGCTCTATACGAAACTGATAGACGATATAACAGATCTGGAGATATCGCAGGCGATTATGGAGAAAGCAAACAATATTGCTTTGAACAAATTGCGCGCGGTAAAAACCATATACAATTCTGTTGCTTTGAATTATCTAGACAACAGCTCATTGATCACAACAATCATTGAATCATTTAATGAACAAACGCTTTATGATTCTACTAACTCATCTGGTACGATGCTCAGTAATGGTGTAACCCTTGACTTAGTTGATGATGCATCTGTCGTTAGTCCTTTAAGTAGTACATTACTGTTATTCATCAATGGTGTCATTAGCCAAACTGGTTCTTTGAACGCTTTCCCTTTACTCATTGAATTTCAAGATAGTGACAATCCTTATCTTGATATCACTTATAAAGTAGATGCTGCTTATATCAGTTATATCCAAATAGACATGAATAGTTTTAATGATGAGACGCTCATCGTTTATAGCGATGATGTTAAAGCTCTGGAAACAAAACTATATAACTATGAGAATAGAATACCTTTAAATCTGACAACCAGCAAGATACGTTTAGTCATTGCACGGTCTGGTATCATCGATGCAGGTAATTTCAATATAGCCAACATTCAACTATTCGATAATTCAACAGAGGAAGAAGGTACTGCTCTTTGTGGGCCATATGAGTTACCCGACGAAACCACTATGTTTTCACTGGATATCTGTTCTACCTTACCTGATGCTAGCTCATATGGAATAGAATACTCATTCGATAATGTAACGTATTATTCTTATCAGAATAACTCAGTACCCATCGCAGAAGTGCAAGAGACGGCTGGTACAAAGATAGATACAGGGGAAGTGTTCTTCGCGGCTATAACTAACTCTATCATTGAACTCGATATAACAGAGAAGGTTCTAAATACCTATTACCCAGATGATACATATCAGTTCATTATCAAACGCAATATCAATAACCATTCTACCTTAATCAATGATACTGCTCCTGGATGGTATTTAGATACAGATACATTAACGTATCAAACGTATATAGAATTAGCACAAGACATCAGTTTCACCTGTAATTCAACATCCATTACAGTTAATGATACCAGCTATCAGAGCACCATCGCTTTACAAAAAGGATTTAACAAAGTATCGGTTGATGCAACTGCCTGGGCTGAAGTAGAGGAACTTCTTACATCCGAATCAGCATTGCAAGGCCAGGATCCTTACTACCCTTATAATACGAAGCTTCTCATTGAAGGATACAAATATCATTCTTCTTTTAAAGGATCTAAGGTATATCCAGACAAGAGAGAATGTTTCGCATTCCTCATGCAAGAAGGTACACTCGATGTATTGTCTAATTATGAATTGATAGAAGAATCGGGTAATCTATATATCAAGGTCATGCACAGTTTCGCCGATAACTACGCATCTGAAACATTCGATGTCTCTGCGCAAAAAGCAGTTGATAGTGCTACACAGTTATATGTGAAGCTTACATTAAAAGCAGTAGATGTTGCTCCAACCATTCATTCGTTCGAGGTAAAAACGATATGATTGCTTTATATGCATGTGGAGCCCATCTGGGCGACATCATTATGCTCATGCCTTGTATCCAGGCTCTAGGTAGTTTTGTCGTTGTTGTTGTAGACGATTACGTGTTAGAGCACCTTGACTTCTTGTCTATATTCCCCCATGAGGCTATCTTCATTAGCCGAGACAACTTCATTATAAACGAATATCAAACGATATATGATCTATCGACCGGTGCTTATGCTCAAGAGAAATACCTTAAATCAGTATCTGCTCATCGTACAGACATCTATGCTTCCATCATTGGGCTCAAATTGAAATCATATAAGCCGAAGACTAACTTCGTAAGTACCGCGCGGCAAGAACTTTCCCTCTTCATAGATCAAGGCTCTAAAGACTTTAAGCGCAGACTCCCAGAGTCTAAGCTCATCGAGCTCATACAACACTTCAAAGATACCTATACAACTATCTATGTAAACGCATGGTTCACTAAACAATTCCAATTACCAGACAATATCATCGTCATCTCAGACTATAATGACATCGATAAAATGAATTGCTTACTCAACTCAAATAAATTTATAGGACCTGATAGCCTTTTTATGCATCTTGCAGGCTCCTTAGAGATAGAAGGTATCGGTATCCTAGGTCCTTTCGACAAGAAAGACAGACTTAAATATTATAAAACAATCAAACCTTACAATAGAAAGATTGATTGCTTCAAATGTAGACATGATGTGTGTAACAATGGCTTCAAATGCATGCAAGCTAATATTGATAATATCGCGAAGTTATTATAATGTTAGAAACAGTCTTTATCGTTACATCTATCTTTCCTGATTACAAGCATATCAAGGCTTGTAAAGATAGTCACATTATCATCCTTACAAAACAAAAACCCGCGTCCCTTCATAAATCTCATATCGAATGGTTTCATATCGATGAAGTACATGAACTATACGCAGTATATAAACCTTATAAAGTTTTAATAAACAAAGAGCTAATGAAAACAAATAACTTTATATTTTCAGATTCGGTTGTGGAGCTAATCAAATGAGTAGAAATCATGAGTACCTACGTTGGATTCGTACCAGACATACAGGTACAGCAGGAAATGTTGCAGGGTGGGATGATGATGGTCGTGCTACCGAATTCACTCCAACTGAAATTGTAGCAGCAGGTGGTGGCGGTGGAGGTTCTTCCTCGTACATTGACACAATCGAAGAAATTACCGCAACTGGCACAATCGCGAACACAAAAAGCAATTACTTATTTCTCGTGGATAATAGTGCAGAAGTAGATATTACAGTCCCAGACTTCACAAGCTTGAAAGACTTCATTATCATCAGTAAAATAGGTAATAACAACGACCCAGTAAATCTACTAGCTCCTGTGGGCTATACAATCAATGGGGCTTCTTCATTCGAAATGTTGGTACAATATGAGACTTGGACGCTTATGTTGGTCGCAACAGATACCTTCTTACTCTATTAAAGGATTATAAATCATGTCTATTCCATATTCAATTGCCGGTGGTGCTGGTTCTGAAAATAAAGCACCTCGCTTAAATGCTTCTGGTTATCTTGCTGCTACAATGGGTGGTGTTGCTAATGCTGTCGCTATCCTTGACGGTGGAGCACTTGTTCCTGCAGGTAATGCTCCTGCCAAAGCAGTATATGCTACAGGTGGTGCACAAGCCCTTGTACCTTCAGACATCGGTGCAGCTTCTTCTGCAGATTTGACTGCTGCTATTAACGGCCTTGACTTCAAGGCATCTGTTAAGGCTTCTACTACTGCAAATATCACACTTTCTGGCGCTCAAACCATCGACGGTATTTCTATCGTTGCTGCTGACCGCGTTCTTGTTGCAGACCAAACAACTGCTTCAGAAAATGGTGTTTATGTCTGTGCAACCGGTTCATGGACTCGCGCAACAGATGCTGATGCTGATGCTGAAGTAACTACTGGTCTTGCTTGTTTCATTGAGCAAGGAACTTCACATGGTGGTAAGATGGCTTACCTTACTACCTCGGGAACAATTGTAGTAGGAACAACTTCATTGGCTTTTGCCCGTGTAGCTGCATTCCAACTCTATACTTCGACTCCTGCTGCCGTAGCTGGTGCAGGTGCTGGTACAGCTGGTACTTCTGCTCAAGCAGCAAAGGGCGACCACGCTCACCCTGACACTGGACTTGTCTTGACCGATGGTTCTCATGCAATGGCTGCTGCATTGGCAATGGGCACCAATAAGATCACTGGTGGTGCTGCTGCAACTGCTGCTACTGATTTCCCTATCTATAGCCAAGTAACAGGTACACCTAAGATCTGGACAGATGTAAGTACAAGCCAAACACTTGCTTGGGGCAACTCATACCGTGCTTCAAGCACCATTCAGCTTGACTTACCATCTGCTGATGCATTAGTGAGCGGTGTAGGTAGAACAATTGACATTTGGAACGTTGGAACTGGAGTTATCACTGTGAATCCTGGAGCCGAGACCATTAATGGTTCCACTACCGATATCACATTGACAGTTCAATACGAGTCATTGAATATATTCGAAGTAGCAGACGCAGAGATGCTCGCTCGATAATAGATAGCTAAATAGCTAAACAGAAAAAGGGAAGAGGCGATGAGCCCTTCCCTTTCTTATTATAAACATGTTATTAAATTGGAGCTGAAATGAAATCAGACGAATATATAATTTTGAATACAAGAGTCAAAGCATTAGAAGAAACGCTCAATGACTTAATTACTATATCTAATAAGTTTGTAAGTGTTAAGGCAATTGGTAAGATTATAACAGATATGGAAACAGAGATATCTTACTTAAAAGATAGAGTCACCTCATTAGAGACTCGTCTCGAATCATTAGAAGAAGAAGTATAAGAGAAACACAGAGGCAAAAATAAAGCCGCGACACATGCGCGGCCAAACCTTTTCTCTTATTGACCTTTACTTAGACAGTAGCTCCATTCTCTGATTCAGGAAACTCTGCAGTATTAATTTCTCCCACTTCTACCCAAGGCGCACTGATAGGAATGCTAACCACATGACCTGCGATAACAACAGCGTTAATCGAATCAGTAGCAGGTAATGTATTACCTGGCACATCACTCATCATGTATTGAATGATTCCAATTCTGCCTGTTTGGGTGTTCTTATATATCTTTCTAAAATTAACCATTGGTATAATCTCCTCTACGATTGGATCTATTATTTTCTTAACTATCTTGATAACCATATTCGCTCTAATCTGGCAATTAGCTTACACCAGTGAAGTATATAATTCTACACTGTATCCAGTACTGCCAGTTGAACCTTGTACCCCTGTTCCAAACGGAGTACCACCAGTACCACCTGCTGCGCTTATGGTAGGAGCTTGTGTAGAACGTCTTAATGAACGAACAATCACTACACCACCACCTCCTCCTCCACCTGTACCAGCATTACCCGCAGTACCAGATGCATCTGCACTATTCCCACCCTTAGCCGTCACTGAACATCCTGTGCCCCAGCTAAGTGTTCCTCCTACAAGGAAAGCTAACATACCTCCACCTTGGCCACCAGCTGTAGAAGAACTACTAGCACCACTGTTTCCTCCGCCACCACCACCAGAACCACCACAGACAAGATTAACAGCGGTACCATCGCGGCAATAACCCAATATGGCTGATAAGAATTTCTCACCGTTAGCATCAGCGAAAACCCCGTTATTCGGATTACCCGCACTTCCACCAGTATTCGCTCCTCCTGCTGTACCACCGCTTCCACCTGCCGCACCCAAACGATGAGAGGTAAACGCAGTTCCATTACCACCTGCACCAGCAGTAGCATTCCTTCCTATACCAGAACCTTTGCGTGATGAATAATAATGCGTAGTAGAGTTTGCTACCGAGCTATGATTTGTAGAAGCAGTGCCATCGTTTGAAACGATGCAATCAGTCCCAAATGTAGCATCGTATAACACTTTAAATATATATGAATCAGTCTTAATCTCAACAGTATTGGAAACTGTTATATTATTAGCATTAAGATTTTGGGTCATCGTATAAATAGGATGAGCACCACCTGTATCCAGAGAACATCCTGTAACAGCATCTACACCATTAAACACTAATGTTCCATCACTACCATCACCACACAAAACATCGTTGCTACCATCTAATACATCTTGTAATGAAAAATCACCACCAGTACCAGACCAATAAACATAACCTTGACCGCTTGGTGCTTCTAAAAAGTGTAAGAATTTTCTAATGATTGTATCCATAATATTAATCCTTTTATCCTACAAAATATACTTCGCGGCTAAAACCATCTACACCAGCTGTGCCATCAGTACCAGTACCTGTCTTCGTACCAGCCGTCCCACCAGTTACTGTAATTGTAACAGAACCTGCCTTCACCTTTGAACGTACAATGACACAACCACCACCTGCTCCACCACCGCCCCCAAGGTTAGCAGTCGTCTCAGTGGTTGCATTTGCCCCATTCCCACCTTTTGCTTCTATTGAACATCCTGTTCCGTAAGTAATCTTTCCACCGACCATGATGACGATGACTCCGCCGCCACCACCTCCTCCGCCTGAGATGTCTATAGAAGAAGCTACGTTGTGGCCACCTCCTCCTCCACCGCCCATACCTCCTGCTAATTTAGTTAGCTCGGTTACTGAGTTAACAGCAAAGGAATGTAATAAAGCATAGAACTTATCACCATTTGTTTCAGCCCATTTGTTTGTAGTGACACTTGTTCCACCAGTATTACCACTTGCACCATTTCCACCAGCCCCACCGTTACCACCAAGATAAACATAAGGTGAAGTAAATGAAGTAGCATTACCACCATCAATACCGTTATCTGTTCTACCTGTTCCACCGCTTGTGCCACCACCATAATAGTTACCTGTAGAACCTGCTCCTAAACTTGCTCCAGAACCATTTGCTCCGTTAGCCGTTATTTTGCAATTATCTCCCAATGTCATATTCTCTCTGACACGGAAAAGATAACCAGCAGGCTTTAATTCGATACCGCTCGATATCGTTAAATTTGAACAAGTAAGGTGGTTTGTCATTGTGTAGATAGCAGAAGAACCAGAACCTGACTTATCGAAGCCTGGTATTATACCTTCTCCGCCATCCAAGACAATGTCTCCATCAGAACCATCGCTACAGATGATATTCTGCGAACTAAAAGCTATATCGACAAACGAAGGGATAAGGGTGGTGAATTGAACTAATCCACCCGCTGCTCCAAAATCGTCTATCTTTTGAATTAAGTCTCTTAACAATTTGTGCATATTAACATTCCCTTAAAATTCTTTTATCCCACAAGGTAAACAGCATAGCCATTTACCCCAGCTGAACCATCTACTTGGCCTACGGTTGTTCCTGCACTTGTACCACCTGTACCACCAGCAGCAGTAACAGAAGAAGTGCCAGATGCTTCGCGGCAAATGACAACGCATCCACCACCTCCTCCTCCTCCTCCTCCTCCTCTAGTATCGTTCTCGGCTCCCACGTTTACGGAAGCAACACCGTTTTGCCCACTACCACCATCGGCACTTATTTTGGAGCCAGAACCCCAAATGATCTTATCCACGATGACGACGCACACTCCACCACCCGAACCTCCACCGCCTCTGGTGCCACCTGCGTCTACGAGAAAACCCGCCCCTCTCCCTCCACCCAAACCGCCCCCTAATGCACCTATTCCAACACCTGATATACAACAACCGAGGGTGGCTAATGAATAAAGCTTATCACCATTCGTTGCTCCCATCGGAGCACCATTCGTCGAACCTGTTCCTCCAGTGGCCCCTGTACATCCACCGGCATTACCACCGTCTCCGCCCAATTGAAAGTTAGCACCAGTGATGGCTAAACTGTTATTACCACCTGCTCCACCACCTGTACCGAATACTGTTCCAGTTCCTCCCCCTTTAAAGATGGTACCAGAAGTTGTCGTTGTAGGAGCAGAACCTTGGCCGGTATTATCTGTGCCATCATTATGGATATGAGCATTAGCTCCTAATGTTAGTGTGCCTCGGCCTCTAACAAAATAACCATTTGTATTAATCAGAATATCAGCCGATACAGTCATATCATCAGCATTAATATTCTTAATGACAGTATATTCACCAGAAGCATATGTCGCAATGCCACTGATTGTACCTGAACCATCAAATACTAAGTCACCATCTGAGCCATCGCCACAGAGTAAGTCACGTGTAGCAGCAGATTCGATAGAAGCTGCTGATGTTGTGATGCCGCTGTTATAGACCATAAAGCCATCGCTGATAGCTTCCAATATATGTAGTACTGCTCTAAGTAATGTATGCATATCTAAACCTTTAACAAGTTCCTAATGACCAGATGCTTCTACATTCACTTCTGGTATAGGAGTAAATTTCTTAATGATACCGAAAGGGTCTTGGACCCCAACAAGTCCCATTACCGTGCCAAGCAACAGTAGAATAAGAATGTTCTCGAACTTCTTATACCATACTAATTCTTCTTTCGGCTTTCCAGCAGTGGTTGCTAATGTGACGAGACTTGTCTTGACCGTATTCAATTCTTGAATCACTTCCGCATGCTCTTTCGTATTTCTTTCGCGCATCTCATGCAAGGATACATCTACAGCTTCTAATTTAGATTGGTATAAGTTAAGTTCATTATTATTCTGAACAATAGAATCCTTAACCGAAGACATATCTACTTTAATGTCTTTAACATCCTCTTTCAAAGCGGGGAAGTCTCTTTCTACTAAGAACAAAAGTTTACTTTGGTCTATTTCGATTTGAATGGTACTAGGCATCTTGAAGCTCCTAAAAATGATTTTCACTTTAGGAAGTATCTACTATAGAATAAATGAAGTTAGACATTCCCAATAGAAAGAAAGTGTACCGTTACGTTGGCACACTTTCCATTATCCTATCTAATTGGAGTTCACAATCCTTATTGCTTCCAAAACTGAATTACCAGGTTCCACTTTTCATGATGGTGGTCAAATTTCTTTTCAGTATCCGTATATGTTGCAATGCCTTTTTCATCAACCACAACTGCTAATAGATGATCTGTTTCAGCAAATACCTTAGCAATATCGTTTGCCAACTCACCTAATCCAACATCACCGCGTAACCACCATTGCTTTTGTTCTCTGCTATTGGTGCTATACATCTTTTTAGATACTTTAAAGGTACCACCTAACTCACTCACATCCTCGAATTTCCCAACAGTAGAAAGTGCAAATTGTTGCCAGTTAGAACGAGCCTTTAACCAATTTCTTGTGATTAAAGGGAGTCTATTTGGATCTACTGTGTCGATAAAGGAGTCGCCTCCGGGAATCTCAAGTATAGAGTGTTGTACCTTCTGGTTTCTTGTCATCAGTCCCACTATCCCTTCCTGGCTCCTCTTCGGGGAGTTCTTTGGAAGGTTGTCCACCTTTGCTTCCGCTTCTTGCTTTGATACTTGTTCCGTTTTTGATTGGGTCTTTGCCATATTTCGTGCCCTTTAAAAATTTAGATAATTGTTTAATTTCAGCCAACACACCATCGACAAGATGAATTTTCTTAGCTTCTTTAGAATTGAAAAATATATCATTTCGATTCTTAAAAACCTCGTCCCAAGTCTTCTGGCTCATACCAGCTCTCTTTTTAAAATCTTCAATAAGAAGATTATTTATTCTGGTATAATCATTATATCTTTGTCTAGCCTCGGATTCTGATGTTACATAACTAATCGGAGCAATCACTTCATGCCAAAACAAATGAGAGTTACTTAACATAAGTCTTGAATCACAAGCTTGTAATGCATAGAAAGCCCCACTAGCAGCCATGCCATGTGCAATGCCAATTACCTTGTTAGAGACTGCTCGAAACATATCCATAATCGCTGTGGTAGAGTATACATCTCCACCAGGAGAGTTAATGAATACGACAATAGGATCCTTAGGGGCGTCACGATTGATAGCAAGCAACTCATCTGTTACTTGTACAGCCATTGCTCTATCTATCTCGCCGAACATCTTGATGATACCATTTTCTGGTAGTAAAAAGTTGAACTCTCCATCCTTACCATCTGTATCTGGGGTTTCCTCCGCTGCGAGAAAAATACTCTTTGATTTCATATCAACTCCTGAAATTTAATAGTTCAAGAAACTGTTTCTCCAACATCTCATCTGTAGGCTTGCTTTTATCTGTAATGAAGTTACGTACAAGTTTCTCGTTGCAGAAATCATCAAGAGCTCTTGATGTATAGGCGCCCCAAAAACCATCTATCTCTCCACACTCATATCCATAGTTTTCTAGCATACTTTGGATTGAGATGAGAAAATAGTTAGTGTCGTTGTAAGTTTTATCTAACAAATTATAAAAAGCATTCCAATTCCATGCAGGCCCTGGATCGAACTTTCTCTTGTAAGAAACGTTCTCGTGCCCAACGATTGCACATGCAGGTAAATCAAATTGTTGGATCCATTCATTACAAATACCAGCAACTACGATGACTTGTTCCTGAGGATATTCTTCCCAGGCCACGGCCCCTTTATTATTCTTACTTGTAGTCTGGACCCATTTTCCATTGAATGGCTTACCATATGTATCAATTATCTTGTTATTGCTAACTGTGAGTGGCCCAAGGTTCGCAACCTCTATACCAAGCATGGAGTTATTGCAGTTACTCCTCCCGAAGAAGGAAGATTGTCCTGCATGCCATGCGCGATTCTTTGTCGATACACATTCGAAGATGTTCCCATTGCGCTCAACAATCATATGAGCACTAGCCTTCGAAGCAGGGTTCATAAACCAATTATATGAACTACCTGCAGAGTATCCATTCGTAAAATGGATAACGATACCCTCCCATCCGGGAGCGCCCATACTTTTATTAGGTGACTCAACTTTAGTCATTCAATACATCCGTCATCTTATCTATAAGATATTTAAGGTTTAATTTCTTTTTGTCTTGCGCAGGTATTTCAATCAAATGGAAACCATTCTGATGTAATAGTTCTTTCTTCCAACTATCTCTTACCCGCTGACTCTTATAATTCATACGTGCCTGTAATGCACTCATTCCACCGTATTGGGTAGGTTTATAATGATGAGCCCCATTCACTTCTATTACAATCGAGAGACTCTCAATAAAGAAATCGAAGAAAAGGCTTCTATCAATATCGGACTCAATTATATCTGCCAATGGAACTTCTTGCCATACCTTCATTCCACTAAATGATTTATCTAATAAAAGATCTCTAACAGCTAAATGAAAGTCAGAGGAATTCAGTTCTTCTTGTATAGATTTCCAGCTATTACGATTAAACTTTTTTATCATCGTACACAAGTATCTCTACCTTAGAGTCTAGATGTAATAAGTTATGCCTTCTAAATTCATTCTCTAAATCACTCATAAGGCTCTGATCTGTGATGAGTGCGAAACAAGAACCATTTGTATCAATGTATCCAAGAAATTCTTCTATATAAAAACCACCCTTTACGATATCTTGCAATAAAGCGAATACTCTAGCTGGAAAATGTTCTTTCCCTACCATGCGAGCGGGCTTTTCTATAATACCATGAACCATCCATCCAGGATTAAAAGGTGGTCCTAGAGTTTGTCTCACATTGGAACGCAAAATGAACATAATTATTTATCTGCCTTATAAGGAAAACATGTATTATACTTAGGACAATTCAAATCTGGACAATGAAGCTTCGGGGCACTATATCCTAGATAAAATTGTCTATCTAATTCGACCAATTGTTGCTGTTGTTGCATCATTCTTGTTTCATCTACAACATTATAATCAATCATTTCATAATGCCAAATCATACTTGCATCAAGGTATGCGCAAAATAATCTGGGTTGCTCTCTTACTCTGTTGTTATTATGAAGTTTCATCGTTAACCGATGAAGCTCCTCCCATTGCAATCTATGGACGTTCGACCATTGAATAGTTCTTCCATCTGCGTAAGGCGAAAAGGTAATACCTTTTATCACTTTACCATCTCCCATTCCGATACCTTCTATGTGAGAGCTAAGCTCTACATTAAAAAGTACAGAAGTAAAATTAACAGAACCAATCTTATGATAGTCTCCAATCTTAAAACGTGCCAATAGTTTGTTATATCTTTCCAGCCCTTTGCTTAACAGCCAGGACTTATCGTAGGTCTTGTCTCCTACTTTAAATGGCGTAAATAAATTTATGTTATCGATGAATACATTGGAAGGAGCTAAATCTATGTTAGGCTGAAACGCTAATTTAGTAATCTCTCTGCAAAAGATAAAGTAAGGATTTGTTATATCTAATATAGAATGAGCAGGATAGCGGGCGGCACACATCTCATAGACAAGAAAATCATCTTGTTCTATCTTCAGTCTACTACGTGCAATGCTAAACTTACAGATATCAGGACGAGATGGATATACTCGAATTCGTTTCCTCGGACGCTTCAACTTCGGTTTCCGTTTCGGTTTCTCTTTCTGTTTCACAGATTTCACTTTCGTTATCAAATATCACCTCTATGTCTTCGATAAGAAGCTCTTCCATAAGTAACATTGTGATTGACTGTTCAGTCATCTGGAGTGAAAAGCAACCGGCACAGGGGCCTTTCAAGGATAAGACAATTCTATCAGGAGTAACAGTGATTACATGACAAATGGCATTGTGCGCGGCAATAGAAGGATTTACATACTCATCTATCAGTCCCCTTACCAATTCATCTAAGATTAAGATTCCCGTTTCTTCCATAGTCCAGTCTTTCCTTCGGTTGTTTTCCCTTGGTCATTCTTCTCATCCATTGGAGAGAAGTAAAGCTCAATGATTTCTAATTCATCTCGTTTCGCTTCCGCTAAGGTAATTAGCTTAGGTGAACTAATCGTTACATATTCAGTATGACTGAAATCTGTTTTAATCTCTTGCGGATGTCTGGCTCTTACTAAGTTCAACAGCTTCTGAAGAAAGATACTTTCTTTATATGCAGTCCAGTTGATCCTCTTATATGTATAGAATTTCTTATCAACTGTATAGCCCTTTACTTCTTGCATCATAACTACTCCAATGTGTATCTATGTCAGATACATTACATAATAAAAAGAAATCAAGGTCTACGAACTAATCAATTCTGAACTTTTCTTTAAACTCTTTCTTCTCGCGGTCAGACATACTTTGAATAGAATTGAGCGTATTCAGGAGAATGGCTTGTTGTCCTTTATCCCAAAAGCTTACAGATAATAGAAGAAGGTGGTATTCAGTTCGAGATAGGCTCACCGCATTCAGTATATAGTCCTCAAAGGCACCACTTGCTTCCGGTACCCAATCCTTTACAATCGAGTACATAGCTTCAGCAAATTCTCGAATCTCTTGTTGTGCATGAGCATCTAGTCTAAGCTTTAAGAAATTGAATAGATTACGCAAATCTATCTTCCAGTAAAGCTGGGTATATAGAGAAAGGGGAAGTACATTACGTGCCAGCTCCTTCGCTACTCCCGCTTTAATCATATCATCATAAAGGCTATATGATTCATCGATAAGGCGAGCTTGTTCTTCTGAGAATATTGTGGCCCACTCTTCGCCGCGCAATGTATCATTATCGATGAAGATATCGCCCAGTTCATTCAATGTACCAGCACTACCTTGTTTATTTGTACCACTCTGTAACCGCCATTCAGATGCATCAAATGTTTCGAACTCATCAAGTACTTCAGAATAACGAGTACTATACTCGTTAACAGAAGCCGTACGATGACGGATCAATTGACGAATCACATGAATAGGTGCCTTGATAAATATCTTTATTTCGCACATCTCTACTGGAGTCCAATGATGATTACGAATCAAATAACGAATCAAGTTCTTGTCTGATTGTTTCTTTTGCGTGCCTTTACCATAAGAAGTACGAGCAGCTTGTACGATAGCATCATCATCGCCCATTACATCAATCAATTGGATCAAGCCATGCTTCCCAACTACAATAGGGTCACTATATTTATTTAATAGTTCTTCTTTATTCATAAGATTCTAGCCTTCCTTTTATCATATCTGCATTTATTTCTTCATAGTCATATCTAAGCTTACTGCCTTCTTTTAGCAATTCCTCTAGAACAAATTTAACGAAATCTTCTACGGTCGGACCATTCCAGTATAGAACCTCATCGTCAAATCTTAAACGCACGTATGCTTTAGGTTTCATTCTGTCGTCGAACACAGATACGAGGTTTGTACTACCTTCTTTCGTCTGTTCCAAAATTTTATAAGCCATTTTTTATTCCTCATATTCGGTTTCTTTCTCGAAACCCAAATCTGCTTCCAGTATCTTTGCCTGTAGCTTGTGATCTTCTGGTGCATCCATATATGCTTTCCATTCAGCCAGAGCTTTATCTACAGGGTAAGGCTTTGCCATAACAGAACCAGATTGAATATCTAAAGCCATAGAACCTTTATATGAGTTAAGTTTATTCTTACTTACATACCATTTTAACCTTGGTTGTTTGTTACCATACTTATCTTTCCAAAAGATTTCAGCCAGGTCTGGTCCACGCGCAACAAGGTCGTTATATACGTGAGTAATGACCGTAGGCTTATAAGACATACTTCTACTATCCGCAATCTCATCATTCGTAGGCAATACCATTTCCTTACCGTTGTTATTGCGCTTACGATATTCAACTGTAGCATAGATAGCAGCCTGATACTTCGCCGTCAAATCCTTCTGTTTTGAGCTAATAAGCTTCATCCGTTGATTTTGATCATACGCAGGATAGTCTTCATAGTCATGTGTGTTGTCACACAATACTAACATCTTCTTAGAAGGAAACTTATTTCGATAATAGCGCATAGAACGTTCAACTAACGATAGATTCTTACCATCCGTAGCATCCAATAGTACAAGCTTCTCTCGACTTAATAAATCAAGAAACAACTCATTTGCTTTTATAAGTGCATCTTGTATCAGTTCATTATCCGAAAATCTCCACGGCTCATTTGCATGTCCTATTGTTAATTCAATAGGACTATTACGATAATGCATATTGTACAGATTTGTTTTGATACGAGGCTCTATCTGCTCATAACTATCATCAATAGAATGAATGATGACAGTTGCGTTGTCATCGTGTAAGGCTACATCTGTACCTAATCCAATCATCAGTAATGTCTTGCCATGATGAGCACTTCCACCAAAATAACTAAGAGAACCTCTAGTCGTTGGCATGCCGCCCATCATGTTATTACCATATTCCTTATAATAGGAAAAGGAAAAATGATTGTTATTATTATCTATCGAGCCTTCATTTCTTACTTCTTGGATTGCCTTATATCTAGATACTTGATAGTTAATACCAAAAGTACCTTTATCATGTTTGGTATGGACCTTATCTATCTCTTGTTCCAGAGAAGCAATCAGACTAATAGCATTCGTAGGATCCTTAGAAGCATCATTATAGAAAGTCTGGATGACTGCTTTAATTGCATCTTCCTTATGACGTTCATCTACATTTCTAAAAGCTTCTACATCTGTATCAATCGCAGTATAAAGGATACCTGTTTGCTGAGATAGGCGTTGAATGAGTAGATTGCGCTTGACTGCGCTTGGCTCTGCAGCAATGAGTGGAACCATAATCTTAGTAATGGCTTCTATATCATCCTGATACTGTTTTTGGACGATATTGAATTTCCAATCAAAGACACTAGATACAGTTAGCTTTTCAAAGTTTTCGCCCGCAAATAAATACTCATCAATGTCTTTATAAGTATTTGGACCTTCCAATATAGATACACTGATATCCTGTACTTTCGGCACAACTGTTTCAACAATACGAGAAGTAGCTTCTATACCAGCCTCATCCCAATCAAGACTAAGAATCACATTCCGAATCTTATGCTTCTTCAATTCTAATAGATGATCTTCTGTTAGAGCGGTTCCCATAATACAGGCAACATTTGTCTTTCCAATGCGATGCATGGAGAGCAACTCACCGGGTCCCTCAACAATATAGATACCCTCTTTCCTACAAAGTTCCATATCTACATGTAAGCCAAATAGAGTTTTACCTTTATTAAAGATAATAGAATTCAAACTATGAATGTATTTCTTTTCAGCATTGGGATTTAAGCTGCGCGCAATAAAACCTATTGGTCTCTTATAAGGATCATTAATGCAAATGGTAAACAACTCTTCCCCGAATAGAGGAATGTATGTAGGCTTATCATTCTCATCTCTCTTGTACCAGCCTAGTAAATGAGATTCTTTAATAGCTTCTTCATTCCATCCTTTCTTCAACAAAGAATCGACTATTACTTTCAAAGGTATAGAAGCAGCGGTGATATGCTCAATTGACCATTTTCTTTTAGAGATATATTCTTCGCTTTCACCAAGGTCTAATATATCTCTTATATCAGAAGCCATACGCATGTATTGCGCACGTAATTTAGCTATCTCACTTGGCTCTCCAAGTGATAATTGCAAATTAAATCGTTTAGCAAGTGCTGGTAAAGTAACAGTAATGAATTCAGCTCCTGTTACCGGCATGCTCTCTAACTTGTTTGCAAAAGTAAAGATATCTGCATTCATCTGACAACTAAAACAATGCGCAGTCTCATTACTCGTCTTGCTGTTTAGTTTCATATTGGGGGTGCGACCATCGTTATGAAAGACACACTTAAAATGCTTTGTTGTATCGATATTCAGTTCTTGCTCTAGATAGTCTGGTAGTCTAGATTTCAATGCTAATATCGCATCTTCAATAGTTGTTATAATCATACAATAGTTTCCTTATTATTAATATTTAATAGCTTATTGCCGGTAGGTGCCCACTTTCAATTTGTCCATTTTGCGTAATACGAATAAACCCATTATCGGCAAGACCAAAATCACTCAATTGCTCAAAGCCTAAGTATGAACCAGCCGAACGCACAGCCGCGAGAATCTCGGTATTCAATTCTATTCTCCTTTTACCAGATGGAACGATTAGAGAACACACACCTTCGGGCACATTATTTCTTATACGATGATTATGTTCCATTTGATATGCAGCAGATGCTTGCCCTCTATGTGATTGTCCTTTAGTTGGACTATCGGAGCAAGCGGCATACATCTTACCTAGCATACATATATCCGCCCCTGCGGCAAGGTACTTGATAATATCACCACTATTCTCAATGCCACCATCTGCTATCAAACGCCACCAAGCATATTTAGTAGTTCCTCTGTAACGCAGACAAGCATTACTGATACTCGCTACAGCACTCAATTGAGGTACACCTATACCAGTGACCTCTCTTGTAGAGCATACGGAGCCAGAACCAATTCCAATTCTTAAATCATCTACATATCCATCAACAAGTAACTCAATCGCTTCAGGAGTTGCTACAGAGCCAGACATGATTCTAACTGACATTCCGATATCAGCTGCCCATTTTCTAATTTCTTTATAACGAGCAATAGCAAAATCACTATATCCATGAGCCACATCTACTGCTATATTGAATTGACATTGTCCGAAAACACCTCTGAAACCCACTTTTTTATAGCGTCGGATAATGGCACTATCCTTGTCAGGTAACAAATCATGTAGTCCAACAGATATATAATTATCTGATAGTAGAGCTACGATGTCTTCATTGCGCTGGTGTGATTCTTTAAAATCAAAAAGCCTAGGTGTTAGATGTCTGGGAAGATTGGTGATCATAGATGATGAATATCCGTCGTTTAACCACCCATCAAAATCCATGACACTATCCATAGGAGCATTCATTAGAAAATGTCTATCTATACGGAATAATTCTCGACTCACGATCTTCCCTTTGGCGGGAACCAATAAAACATCTTTTGTTGTAAGTGCTGTATCTCCCAACAATAACTTTCTATTATGTGCCAAGATAGATTGTTGACTATCATTTATATCAAGCATGAAATATTTTCGTTCCTTGGTTGTTTATTAGAATCATAGCAAAACTTCCTATACTTGCAGAAGCCACACTGATAGTTACCACCTTCGGGTCTTTTCACCTCGCGGCCACCATTCACTTGTCGGTCATAATACTTTAACCATGCTTCAGCTAATGTTTTGCTAACAGATTCCTGCCCTTTTGTTTTTGGTTCTAATGTAAACTTTCTACCCTTCTTTGTCTTACCAGCTTCTAAGAATTCTTCTATATCTAGAAAGAATGGTTCTACCTTCTTTTCATCTTTATCTAAAGCAAAAATCCAGAATGATTCATCTACGAGTTTCGATAGTTTCTCATCTGAATAAGAAAGATCAAAATCTCTGGCAGGAACCTTTCCCTCATCTAAATGAACCTGTAACGACTTATATGTATCCATAATATCTTGGACACTATAAGGAACAGTAATCCAACCTGTTTGTACAGGGTCTATTCCACGATAACTGATCTTTGTCTCCTCATCTACATTGACTTGATATGATGCATATACACCAGTACCTCTATCACCATAGATAAGTTGACCATATTCAAAGTTATCGCGCGCATTAGCAAAATGCCATTGATAAATAGCTAATTGCATCAAGTTGTAATCACGTGGCTCCCCAATCATACCATGAGTCCTTTCCCAATCAGTTCCTAATACAGTATCTGCATTTGGGCCATATACGGATTTGAACTCAGCAATGATATTCTTATGGGATTCCGGATTGAATGCAATGCAATCAATCCTACCACTTACATTATATTCTGGTACATATACTTGGGTCTGGGTATCTATGAACAGACCACTTTGTGTAATGAGCTTCAGACAATGTTCTTCGAACAATTCGCCTTGCTGAAATATCCAAATATGGTATTTGCTATCAGGAACCAGTGTCTTATTCGTATCTTCAACTATTGCTTGCCATTGCTTATACTTATCGGCTTTACGGCCATATTTGTATAGGGTGCGCAAGTAATCAAGAAACTGTCTACGACGACATGTGCCATAAAGTTTACCATCTGAGCCGACAGCAGCAGCTGAAGAAGGATAGAATGAAGGAGGTTTATCATCTCCTAACTTGGGTCTCATGAGCCATGCACTCAAGTTATTCATCAACGAAAATTCCTTCATAATATATCTAATCCTTTAAGTCTAAGTTAAATGGTAAGGCTACTTGTGTCTCAGTTTGGATTGTAGCATCGGGCCCAGTTTTCTCATCAGCCTTTGCTTTAACAGAATCTGCCACCTTCATATCTACGAACATTCTATATTGACTTTCTAAATCTGGATATTGTTTTCCTAAAAACCAAAAGAGAAATTCAATGCGTGTTACCGTAGCGTTGAAATAGTTGCCTATATTTTTGAATGTCGCCTCAACACCGTCAAAGCCTTGCTTAATTGCTCCAAACTGTTGTTCTACATATGTGGCAAATTCCATAAATGTATGAAGCGGTACTGGTGCTGTGGCCTGAACTGGTTTACCTCTACTATCTAATACTCCCATCTTAATACTCCTTTAAAATTACAATCAAACAATTAACTTCTTCTTTTTAGGAACCATCGATCCTATATTGTAGAATCTAGACTCATTGAAGTTACAACTACCATCGCTATCTTGAACAATAACAGCAAAGCCATTCTGACTATGACCATAATCAGGTAGAGCACTTGTATGCTCATATCCCAATCTACCGTTCAGAGAACCCTGTTCCATAAGCAAATAGTTGTCGATGACTCCCATATATTGAGAATGTGTATGGGCACAAACTACGCTATCAAAGTCTACTCTGTCATATCTCATTCTAAATAATCTATGAGCTTTCTTGACTGTGCCACCAGGCGTCTTATCCCCATAACCACTTGGATGACAGAAGATAGTCTTCCCTACTCGAATGTACCATGGCTCACTCATCTGGTATAGAACTCTTGCGGCCATATCTTTATCTGGCTCCAACCATCGCCCGCGAAAATCTACTTGATCTCCACGGCTCAAACGTAATAACAAATCACTTTCAAATAGGTTCAACACATTCGTTGGCAACTTATCTTTCATGAATCGTTGTAACCTTACTTCATGGTTACCTCTGGTCAAAGCAACCTTGTTGCAGAAAGATAGGCAAATCTTAATCAAATCATATGTAGCACGATATTCCTGAATGAGAGGAATTTCTTTATACTTAGAAAAGTGACTCACGTCGTACTGATCCATTAAGTCACCATTCAATACAATCAAACCGTTATCAGCTAAATCACCTTTAAAATGATTCAGGATCCTCAGTATACGATCTGGTGGAGCAAATGGAATATGTAGATCAGATAAAGAAAGGATGAAACGATCACGTCCAGTGGTGGGTATACCAATTGATTCGCCCTCTTCACCAAACTTATTATATAAGTATCGTAGGTTATCTATCTGCTTTGTAAAGGTACTTTCATCAATTATGACTTCTTCATCTAAAAAGCTTTCTGTTGAAAGCATCGCGAGCGGTTCCTCGATTGTCTCACTGACTACCACCGATGATAGACTCTTTGCAGGAGCTTTAGCCTTAGGCGGTACTATGGGATTGCTTCCTGTTGGGTCTGATAATCTAATACCTAGCCTTGATAGCTTACGCTCTATTGCTTTCGGCCCCCTAAGCGTTACAAAGCCAACCGTATTTGTCTCATAGAGATGCTTAAATCTCTTCGCAATATTGCTGGAGTTCCATTGTTGAGATACCAAGTCTTTTAAAGTGGTCTCTTCTGTGAATGTCCATAAACTACTTGTCATTATGATAATCCTTTAACGTTTATATAACGATGCTATATACTACTTTTGTGTGATCTGGCCAATACGAAACCGACTTGCTTTGAATGCGAATCAAAAACCACAGTATGAATAGATGAAAGGCATCTTCTCGACCTAACAATATTCTATTTTGCATATTCAACATATCTGGAGGCCAGTATCCAGCTGAACGATCAAACAACTCTCTATTCGTATTGTAATGATTAATAAAAAACGATTGCAGATCAGTTGATAATGATTGGGATATCAGCATCTCATAGAAAGGATTGTATCCCCAAGCAACAGTTAAATCTCGCAAAGACATGAGCAGAGTGAAGTTAGAATACAGGATGGGTGTGTCGCTCATGACTGAAAATATACAATACATATCATCATGCTTAAACTCAATCGTTGTTTCACGCATACCTTTATCCTTCATCTATTTTATTCTTCAATAACTCTACCTTATTAGCAATAACCTTAGCTCCGTCAGGACTGTCAACTCTTGCTTGCATCAAACCGATAGAACCTTCTTCAAATTTCCCGATAAGGTTCTTATAAACACTAGAGAATATAATTGCCTCGCATGTCCCAGAACTATCCTCTATCTTGGCAAATGCCATTAGATTACCTTTCCTGTCTTTGATTTCCCTTACCTCTCTCACATAGAAAGCAATCGTTACCTGCTCTCCTTGTTGAATTCTAGAGATAAGTCGCTGGCCTTTATCTTTCAATATATTCGTTGGATGTCCGCCAATGAACACACCCAACAAATCACCTTGTCGCACAATTTGCTCAAGTGTAATTCTTATTTTATTATGACGCTCAACAATAGGTTTGATAGGTAGCTCTTTCATTTTCAAAGCAGGCTTTTTCCGTATACCAGTCTTTTCATTCTCTAAACGTTCTATATCTCTTTCTTTTATTTTGACTATTTGTGCATTATAATCTTTCATATCAGCAAGGTATTGGTAAATCGGTTCAGAGGCGGCCAACAGTTCTGCTCTATCATACCCAAGTCTATCGAAACAACCGGACTCAATTAGGACCTGGAACTTTCCGACATTTATCTTTCGCTTATCAACTGATTCAACGAAATCCCAAACATCTTTATATGTGCCCTTGTTCTTCCGTTGTCTTATAATATCTTGAATGGAACCATGAGCTAACCCCTTGATACCAGCAAACCCATAGTAGATTTGTTTGCCTTTAAAAGAAAACTCCATTTCAGAATGGTTAATATCGGGGGCGATGAGTTCAATTCCAAAGAACTTACATTCATTCGCAACTTCTGATACCTTTTTCATAAAAGCTTCTTTACTCTTCGTCTTCGGTCCGGCAGTTACTTCACTGTTCTCATTCCCGTTTTCATCATCTTCATCATCTAATACCATCGACTTTACAGTCAGCAAAGCAGTATAGAATTCTGCAGCGTAATGAGCTTTTAAATATGCTGTGGCGTAAGTTATGTAGCTATAAGCTACCGAATGCGAATTCTTACTCACCATTCCATTCGCGAGGATATAGTTATGAAGTTCATTCTCAACCGTCAAATTAACAGTTTGTTTATTTCCAGTTGCTTGTATCGACTTTATCTTCATATCCTTCCCATATCTTATATTTCCGAATCATTCTTAAATTTTCTGAGTCTTGATAAATATACTTCATTAGCTTATCCACGTACTGATATTGGGCATATATGATCTTATGGATGGATGTAGCTTTTTTAATCTCTGGTATTTCTAATCGCAAATACTGCCACAGGAATATGCTTATCTGTTTAAGTAAAAATACACTCCCAGAGTAAAAAATAATACCAGGTTGTTGTACCTTTGATAATTTATAGATAGATCCGTCTCCATCAAAGATACCCCTAATTAGATGTGACATATAGGTTTCATAGATATACGGTAGAAACTCATTGAAAGTTTTCTCAGAACTGAATCCCAATCTTATTAAATCTTCTTTTAATTGTTTATCATAAATTTGGACTTGGTAGGATTCTTGACTTAAAATTGTGTGGCCTAAGAGTTCTCTTTTTCGGCTAGGGACTACAGTAATTTGACTTTCTGGACTTAAATTATTTCTTACAATCTCTGTAAGTTCTCGGTCTATCGAAGAGAACCCGAGAGCATCTCTATCTTGTAAGATCCATCCATCCGTTATCATCAACCCAAGAATATAAGCTTTTGCTTTAGAATCAATCTTAGAGAAGAAGAAACTATTTTTAGGCTTGATTGATTTAGCTTCGTTCGCATGTCTAGGTTCTAGCCCATGCTTCCTTAAGATATCATAAACGCTTTTAGTCGTTTTGAAGGGATTGTTCAGACTTCTTAAAACTTCTCTGGCATCCATCCCTTCTTGATATAAATCGACGATTTTATTTTCTAGATCTGGATTTCTGATGAATAAGTTTTTCATATTTCACTCCGTGTGTATATATGAAAGTATATTAGGCTAACGATATGACATTCAAATCTTCTTTCTGGATTTCGTTAATAGAATGATATAAACCATCATCGCAAAGAAATTTATGATGAATAGTACATTCAACTTCATCTCCGTTATCGAAGGTAATTAAATATGTTTCTTGTTCTCCACTTTCAATTACATCTTTCAATAGTGTCGGTACTTCCTTCACTCCATCGAAACAGTAAAGGATGTCTTTATTTATTTCCAAATCTTGGATGGCCTTTGGCCCTTCCGAAGTTTTAACCTGAGTGCCAGGTATAAGGCATAAGTTAAATCCATAGGCAGCAAACAGGATAATTTGATTGAATAGGTTTTCAGCATACTTTTTGTCGCATGAATCGTGATTTACACAACCATCAATGAACTTACCACGTAACGCTTCAAGTACTTCTACCTTCTTTTTACCAATAGCTCTACGAGCATCATCAGCTTCACGCAATGTAAAGCCAGCGAGGTCAGAGAAGATACGCATAATTTGTTCTTGATAGATTATACAATAACGTGTAGGTTTTAGAATGGGTATCAGTTTTTCAGGTAATGAGGAAGGAACAGGATCCTCTGGATTGATAGAAAGATAATCCTCTACAATCGGCGGGCCTACAATATTTCCCTTCTCATCTTGAATCGGAGTTAGACAACCAGGTCTATTCAAGGCATTGATATCGCTCAATGCATAGATATCTTTTGGTTGTATCTTCATGATCAAATCATGAGCTGTACCAGATGTTTCCATTTGGAAGACACCTACTAGCATACCTAACCCAATCATCTTATAGGTCATAGAATCATCAAGGTGAGTATAGATGTATTCGTCAGTTAAATTGATTTTATGTTCTTTATTAATAAGCTTGATTGCTAGATTAATTGTATCGAGGGCACTTACAACTAATAAATCAAACTTAATAAAGCCGAGTTTCTCTACTTCGTCTTTATCAAACTGAGTGATATGCTCATACTTCTTATTTTTCCATAGAGGAATATAGTCTGCAATTGGTTCGGGACTAATCAAAACACCTGCGGCATGAACACCCATCTGACTTCTTTGCCCATCTGCATGTTTAGCAAACTCATAGAAGTCTGGAAATTTAGTTTGTATTTCTGGGTTCTGTTCTAATGCTTCTTCTAATGTAGGCTCCTTACCAGCAATCGGTTCAGGTATCAGGTCCTTCAGTTCAGCTTTTGTTCTTTGGATGCGCGCGAACCTTACACGAAATACTTTCATCGCTTCTTCAAAAGCTTCTTTCGTCTCGTAATCAGACTTCTTAGGCATGATAGGTTGCTTGATACGATAAAAATCATCAGCCGCGCTACGAAGCTTTTCTTTACCAATGGCACCTATCTGAGCAACATAATCATTTCCATATGTATCTAAGATATACTGTTTTACTTGAGGACGAATGCTTGGTGCGAAATCTATATCAATGTCACCAGGAGTACCATCTATGGTATCTGCCCTTCCTTTTGAGAAGTCAAACTCATCTGTGAGCCCCGTAAGATAGAGTAAAATACTATTGTGAGGATTATTACCTTTATAACCTTCGCGTAATAGATTGCCAATCTGTTCAATATCTTGTTTCTTAACGAAGTTTTCTTCATAAGACTTATAGTCCTTATCTACAAGATTCACTCTTTCTTTTATATAAGCCTTCTGAAGTTCAATCAATGTCATCAGTACTATATTCCTCACTTTCTGTCTCATCCCAATTCAACTCATCATCCACTGAATCGTTGAATTGTAAATCTTCCAATGCTAAATCTTCTTCCATCATCGCAATATAAGCGTTTTCAACTCTTTCTTCGAACCCTACAAAGGCTTCGAAATTCTCGTCTGTAGAGAAGGTGTCAGGAGACTGGATTCTCTTATCATCAACATATATATTCTTAATTGTGATTTCTCCAGATTCCGGTACGTACTTTACATCGACGCGATACTCAGCATCGTCATAATCAAAAGAGATAGTTAAAGGTACTAACGTAAACATAATAAAACTCCAAATATAAAAGGAACTAAGATATGGCAACACATGTAAAAAAAGTAAGTGATCTATTACTTGGAAGATACCAGGTATTCAGTAATCATCCTAGTGTTTCAGGTACTGTTACCTTTGCAGACGCAGATCTCATTCAAGTAAAAGATTCATTGAGAGGATCTGTTGCGCGCAAAACTAAAATCTTATTAGCTGGTACAGTAGAATTACATTTAGTCTTCAATGTACCGGTAAAGACTACCAAGTTCCAAGAATCGTCTGTAGACACAACAATTACATTCGAGACAGATATGGCCCTTTATGCAAACTTAAATACAATCATCTTGAAGAACACAACTGGTTCTGTCGAATATGATTTCGATTTTCCTATCTCCAGTGTCTTGATAGAAGATATAGTCGGGACAATTGATGCGGACAACTATGTCCAATTCATATTCATGGCCTAATTAAGCAATTTATTCTCATACTAAATTTAGAAAAATCCATCCTAGCCACTTCAATTCGGGCTCTACTTCACTTGCTCGAATAAGAGCTACTTCAATATCTGCTTCTCTCAATCTTGTATAAAGTAAGACCCCACCACGCGTATTCATACTGGTTACGATGGTGGGTTTTTTATGTTTAATAATTTCATCTAGATATGATTCGCCTTTTAGTCCATTATGATAAGGGCAATAACCATCTAAATCATAGTCGAGAAATATAACATCCGCTTGTTCTATCTGTGCGTTTACATGTATAGGGCAACACGCTACATTAAAATCTATTTGCATGGACTTACGAGCTATCAATCTCTCGAAATAACTGTAACGTTCCTTATCATCATCAATTGCTAATACTTTCATATCTAATATCCTATTAATATCCTATTAGAAGATTATCGGTGTTGCTCCACGACCCTCGTTACAGAAGCGAGAAAATAGTAATCCATGTTCAATGGGATTTACTTTTGTGATATCTAATAAGTAAGCTACCATACATCCAGCGGCGCTCCCACGGCCTGGGCCATAAGGTAGGTTGTTCCTTGAACAATACTGAAGTATATCCCACAAGATTAACATATAGTCGATGTAATCCATTTGCTTTAAGACGACAAGTTCATCTTTCACGCGCTGAATTACTTCTGGAGGTACGTTACTGTTATATTTGACAAGAGCATTCTCCCAACATAGGTAACGAATATAGTCAAAGCTGTTCTGATATTCGGGCGGTATCTTTTTAAAGCGCGGCCACCGATTCATTCGATTGTCAAAGTAATTAGAATCAACCATATCTGCTATATAATTTGTATTGCGTATCGCTTCCTCTGGTATTCCGTGTTTCGCACAACGTATAACCAATTCATTATAAGAAGGCACATGACATTCCAATCCTTCAAATGTAAACCTATCTTCTTCATCAAGTAATGCACCTGTGCCAATGGCTAAGAACTTATCATGTAAGCTCTTATCACAATGATTCATATAGTGACTATCACTTGTAACAATGAGTGGTAAGTCCAACTCTTTACTGAATTGAAGCAAGTAATGATTTACTTTTGTTTGCTCAGGATTATCATCATGGCCTTGCAACTCTAAAAAGAAATCACCATTGAAAAGTTCTTTGTAATAGGAAAGCAAATCGCGGGCAGAATCAATCATATCTCTTAATATCAGTTGACTCGTCTTGGAACCTAGGCAAGTCGAAGTTCCTATCAAGTCTTTACAGTACTCTGCTAATAAACCATCATCCATTCTAGGACTATAATAGAAGCCTTCATGATAAGAAATTGTGTTTATCTTAGAAAGGTTACGATACCCGTTCATATTCTTCGCAATTAGAATCATATGATAGTTTGGACGTGCTTTTCCCAGTGCATCTTCGCCCTTTGCACGCATATCAAATGCAGTATAGTTTTCAATACCAATTAATGGTTTGATACCTGCCTTCTTCGCTTCAAGGAAAAACTCATATGTGCCACTCAAATTACCATGGTCAGTAATCGCACAAGACTTAATACCTTTCACTTTAAGTTCTTCGATTTGATCGAAGCGTAGCATACCATCTAGATAGCTAGACATAAAATGCATATGTAAGGGTGTCCAAGTACCATCTTGTTGTTCGTTTACTTTACATGATTCAATCATTACCATTCTCCCTTATCTGGTCTATTAAACTCTTCTGGTACTGTAGAATCATGGATGATCACAGCCAAATCATATAAGCCAAACCAGTCTACTATTTCAGACAATGGATGGCTAATGAGGTTATGCGGAGCCCAGCGAAACCGCTCGGGCAATGTTTCTACAAACCATTTAATCATCTTCATAATAGTCTAATCACTTTACCTCTATGTTTTTCTTTCTTCGCATCTGTGGAAGAAAAGGCTTCTATGAATCTATCTATATACATATTCGAAACACCCAATGGTCCCATATATAAAAAGCAAGAAGGAAACAAAGCAGGTTGTTTTAAGTCTGGCTTCTCAGGGTTTAAGAATGATACGCGGCCTTTAACAAAACAGATATAAGAAGCATGATCAAAAGCTTTATGAAAAGCTTTTGTATCTGTCCTACTAGGTATTAACCATATCTGCCTTTGATATGCATTTAGTTTTCTATTCCGAATGCCCGCATCAATTGCCTTTTCTAAATCAGAATAAGGTGGATTGATGAACACTGCATCACCAGGCCATATACTTGTATAGCCATCTACTGTACCATCCCAATCTCTAGGGAAAGGATCATAAAAATCCTTACCAAATATAGTCTTGACTGAATCTAGTATATCTTGTGGTGTATACCATACATCACTTCCAGTACCTGTCTTTGCACTAGAAACCATATTCTGAATAACATTCGCTTCCAATTAACACCTCTAATTAATATCAATCTTAAATTACTAGATGATAGGTCCGAAGTACTTCATCTATCTGAAGCTTTACTCCTAGTTCTCTTATCGCATCTCTGCGCGATGAGGCGAAGCTACCCCAGTATAAAGGTTCATCTAATTCAATCAATAAAGCACTTCTGAACTTCTTACTAAGCCATTCTTCAAACCATAGCTGACCAATATCAGTATCCCATTCTTCTAGCTTTTGAATTGCAATTACAATATAGTCAACAAACTCATACTCTATAAAATGATAATGATCTATATCAAACTGCTCTTCTAAGTATCGGATACCTCTTTCATAGAGACCTTCACTCGCGACTTCCTCAATGTAATCCCCATCTTGGTAATGAAATACCTCTGGCTGTGTATCTTGCTCGTATGGGAACAATATGCAATCTTGATCCGCATTACTGAAAAGCTGTTTAGCCTTCTCAAGGTTCGGAGCATGTATCAATACTTCTTGGACGGAAGTCTTGACTTTGTTGATTTCAAACTTATAAGTAGGCATATGTCGTCCTTTACCAGCTGAAAGAGAAGCTATCTATATTGTTCCTAACTATAAACTTCATAGTACTTTCTATGTCGTTCAAAGGTTTGCCTTTCAAGAAATCAACAAAGTCATCATAATCCATTTCCTTCAAATCAAGTTCGGCTCCGATATGAAGATTACGCTTAGCAAAGAATGGCACAATATCCACAGGTTCAGTACGATATAGATCTGGATGATACTTAGCTCCCGTATCAGAAGTAACCCACAGGTCAAATGCCTCTTTCACGGTTAACAAACCTAAATCAAGAGCATCTACAATCTGACGGTGGTTTGATTCACCAATATGCTGGATTTCCCTTTTATGCAAGTCAATGATTGTCCTTATACGATCAATCCTAAATTGAGTCATTCTTATCGTAAGAAGTGCTGTGTCTTTTTCAGTCTCTACATACTCTTCGCACTCTTCATCTATATCTGTTTCTATTACCATCATAGTCCTCTATTAGAAAGGTTTAGCCACGCCCAGCACCTGATTGGTGCTTGGGAATAGTCATATCATGAATTTCATTTGAAATAGATTCTTTGCCTACTAAGTAAAATATTTCACTTAGAGGATGAGCAATGAGATTATGAAGAGACCATCGGTAACGTTCTGGTAACCTGTTAATCAATATATTAACTTTAAGCAAAATTCTTTTTCGGATATTGCTTTCCTTTAACATTATAGTCCTCGCTGGCTGAAATCAACTTGTGCCTTTGCCGCTCCATGTACTCTAAAGGCAATATGAGGTCCTCGTTTGGAACCATCACATAAACGACAATCGTTACAAGTTACTTTCCCATTAGATGTTTGCGCGGGACAAACCAATATAGGATGTTCTTTCGCCCCTACTTTAATCTTGCTTCGTATAGGATAATCTTCAGGTACAACGATTGTTGCCCTCCACCCATTACGTATAGCATCTTTTAAGTCTTGAACTGTATCGCAAGAAGCCATGAGGCTTCCTTTCCATATCTTCGCAGCATGAGGTCTACGCCAGAAATGTGTATAACCAATCAAATCTATACCAGCTTCCTTTACCTGATTCTTGATGTCAGTCGCTTGAGCAACATTTACACCCGCAGGATCCCCTAAAGCACCCAATCGCACCATCTTTGCTCTCTTATGTTTCCTCTGTAAAGCAGTAGACAAACTTCTATCTGCTCCTTCCCGATACTTTTTGATAAGGGAAGAGAAGCCAATGCGTGGTGAACCTTGGTGTGCATAGCATCCATTATCTAGTAATGGGCATCCTTTGCATGTATGCCTTGCTTCTTCTATTGACGTACCCACCCAACCGGTTGGTACATTCCCCGTCTTGCTGTTCGATGTTTCAGCTGTCCATAAAACTTTTGCATTCATAATGTTCTTTAATATTCCTTAGTAATTAATATTTCATTTTTTCTTTAGTTAGTAATAGAAATCAATAGCCATCTTAAATAGCCACAAGGCTACCAAAAAAGATAGCAGAGTAAGGACATTAACAATCCACTCTGCGATAAAGTTGGCCTTAGAATCTTCGTCAGAGTTTTCAGGTCTCATATCCATCGCTCTCGCCTTCACCATTCTTATTGATTGGTTTATAAAGTGACATTGCGTAATCCTTAAATTGATCTTTTCGCTTGTCATCTTCTAATAACCAATTCCCGAATTTCTCTTTGCCAAGGAGTTTTGCTACTTCTACGCCATCAATGGTCACTGTGTAGTAAGGTCCACTCTGTTTTACGAAGTCCAGATTAAGACCGACAGACAAGTAATCTGTTACAATATCGAAACCAAGGCCCGGGTAGAAATCAACCATATCAATAGCTTCAACAAGAGCACTTAACTTGTTCTTTTTCAAGTTATATTCTAACGAGATGCATTCTTCGTTTGTTTTACTTGGTCCTTTCTTTGCGAATCGAACACGTTGACTTGCATAAAATGGGATTGCATTTCCACCAGAAGTAGTTTCAAATGTAATCATTTGGCTTTTACCTACTCGTATCTGATTGATCAGAGTAAGGAAACAATCATAGTCTACACTTGCTTTGGATAAATCACGCATTGCTTCGCTTAAGAGTTTAGGTAATTTCATCATAGAAGCTTCACCATAGTTCTTATTCACATCTTCTTCGCTCTCCATAGCATCAATTGAATCAATGATTCCACCTCTAAAACGTCCAGAACGTACAGCATTGCTAATGAAATTGAAAGCATCTTCTGCTGTGTCAGGTTTCTCGACCCATACATTCTTTGTATTTACCCCGAAACCTCTTGCGAAATTTTGCAAAGTACTACGTTCTAAATCTACAAAGAAGAAGTTGGCCTTATCCCCATCCTTTTGATAGCGTTGATAATTTGCTATATCTAACCAACTAATGGATGTCTTAAATGAACCAGAAGGTCCATAGATTTCTTTTACTCTATCTCGACCCCAACCGCCTCCTAGCTTTAAATCAAGTGCAAGGCATCCAGTAGGAGTCAGTTGACGAGAAGGAATGAACTCTTCGAATCCCCCTCGTTTACTGAACTTCTTCATTAATGATTCAATAGGTAGCTCTACTGCTTCAACTTTATCTTCTTTCTTCGCCATAATATTTTCACCTTAAATATAGTTTACATCAAAGTCTATTTCGTTTAAAAACCCGGTCAATACATCTATATTTTGCATGCTATATAAATTTGCTGCATCATAAGATGGCATATCCCAAACATATCCATTATTCATCACAACAACTTCTTTTGATAGGAAGTCCTGCTTCTTGATACTGTCGAGCGTTACATCTGCTCTATCAAGATGGATTAAGCTTTTATTGAATGGAAGCTCATTGAACCACTGCAGCTCATGGTCAAAACGCAGGTCATCAATGATGACCACATCTGTCCCAGCGTCGAACTCCCTTTCTATTTCTTGTCTGGTTATATCACAAAAGAATCTCTTATTCATTTTCAATAGTCCTTGCGCCAATATAATAATAATTTCCCTTGGCGACATATCTAATTTAATATTATATTTATTCATAATTCTAATAGAATCTGATTTCGCATCTTTCAAATCTCTTTCTTTTGAAAGCCTAATGAAATCGGCACCAAACATATGCTGCCCAATATCTCTCAATCCATCAGCAAGACTAATGACCTTTACTTTACCAATATAAGAATCTGTATCTTCACAGATAGCCTTAATTACATTGGCAGTAGTTGTCTTGCCTGCTCCTTGTGGTCCAGTAAATGCTAATAATCTTTTTGTCATAAAATTCGCTCATCTCTCTTATATAAATGCTTATCTCTTTTTACATCTTTGCTCTAAAGGAGCCATTCATCCGCAGCATTTCCCACAATGATTCTGACAAGATACTTATCGCATCATTCGATAATCCAATGTTATCGTGTTTATTTATGACCTTAATAACAATATTCATAAATTCTAACTGTTGCTCTTTTATCTCATCTCGCTTACTTAGATAAATAACAGCATTTGCATTATCTATTTCACTAGGTTCATCGTTGGGTACCATCCATATCGTATAAGCCATACCTTTGAAAGTAAAGAAATGAGGTATATCGAAGGCTTCCAATCCTCTATCTAGCCAATACTTTTTAGCATCTTCTATTACTTGATCTCGGAAAGGAATCATATCCAATTTCATCATTTCAGTTTTGCTAATGGAATCTAATCCATATCGAGCATATAGAAGTTCTTTGAAAGATAATTTCTGTATCTCTCCATTCTTACCAATAGGCCACTCAATTGTATAATCGTTATCATACAGAGCAGCTAATGCTAATTGAAATGCTTCGCGTAGGTATCCATGATCTCTACGCAATGGATGCTGTAATTGAATGAAATCATCCATCACAGATTGGATGACTGCACGAGCCAATGCTTGCCACTCATTTGCAGGGTCACGTAGGTTATTCATACGTTCAATAAGTGCGCGGCTATCATCTTTCTTCGTATTTACTTTCTGTCTCAAACCTTTCTTACTAACCTTCTCATTAATAAGATCCCTCGCAGCTTGACTCGTTACTAATTTTGCTCTACTCATTTAATCCCCTCTATGAGCCTTCAACAACCAGAACACATTCTGAACATGTTTCTGTTGACCAATCAGATTATTACGTTGCTCATGGAAAAAGTTCTTTATAATCTCAGCACACATCATATCATTCTCTTGCTCATGAGATGCCTTCTGAGCAACTGTCTCATTCAAAGAAATGGACCTCTTCGCTGAAGCTGAACTGTCAATCAGTTCCTTGCGATATTTCTGATTATATTGTGTCTTATACAGATTGTAAAGTGAGTCGGCTAAGAAAAAATTATTATTCGCAATGACTAACTTACCTTCAATATCATTTACCATCTTATAAAGAGTAGCCATATCTATATCAAATATAGAAGTAGGCATGTCTTCCATATCTACTAAGAGTTTAGTAACCCACTCGCTTAATGACAAACCATTGAACTCTAATGTCTCTTTCAGTGATTCAACCGCTGCCGCAAATTTCTCATTACGATTATCTATATCTAATTCCATATGCTTCCTTATTGGCTAAAACTAAAAACAAATAAAAGAAAAGGCCCAACGCATCCTTGCGCGGGCCTTCCTTCAACCAATTGTTTCCCCTGCTTAATCAGCTATATCTTCTGCTAACTTCGTCCCGAGTTCAATGAAACGAGAAGCAATTGCTTCACGCTCAAGCACAGACAACTTCTTCCACCGTACTACCTTTACAATCAATTTCGCTAGTTCTGCTACTAATGCAGATACTTCAGATGCTTCTAGACTCATAATCATATCCTTTCTAATTTTGGGTTTAACTTTCATTCATTCACTCATCAAATGCTTCCAAGCATTGTTTAGTTCATTCAACCGAATAGGTCTAATCCATATGGATGAATGATATTCCCCTCTGGAGCCGAAGGAGAAACTTGTCTGATATGGTGTTCTTTGTAGAATTGTTACTTCCATTGTAGATGCTTTCTTGACCTTCTCGATATAACCATTCATCCTCGCTAAAGCTTCTTCTTCTGTATCCAAATAAATAGCGTTTGCAAAATCGTTATTGATCAATAACTGATAAACAATTCTTTCCTTAGGGCTCTCTTCTTTAGCAACCTCTTGGCTCATTGAGAAGACCGAGAAATATCTCGTTGCCCCACAGTCCCAACGATTCCAGTTACATTCCCATCTGTACCCATCGCTCCCCCTCTCTCTTCGGCAGTATAAGCAAGTTCTTTTGCTTCTGTATTACCAACCCTTCTGATTGTATTGATGCGATTGGTAATAGTACCTTTTGTATTGCGAACACCATCTGCATTTGCTCCGTAGCTCATTGAGCTATTGCGCGAAACACCTAGACTTTCTCCTGCCAATATTGCATCTTGATTTGCACCGAAGAACAAGAAGTTCCAACTGTACTTTTCAGTCTGATGTTTAATTCTTTCTTTAATTTGTTCTCTAGTAAAAGTAGCCGAGGAATTCTCTTCTCCATCCGTGAAAATCATAACAATCACTTTATCTGGTCTATCTGCTTCGGCCAGCTTTGAAAGGGAAATACCTAATCCATCAATCGCTACACCACATGCATCAAGCAATGCTGTATACCCGCGCGGCTTAATCCCCTCTATAATTTTGTTACCATCCATTTCAGTAATCGAAGTACGGTCATTTAGATAAGCTACTTCATGATCAAATGTAACCAATGAGAATTTTACATCTCCAGGTAGAAGCTTTTGTTCCTGAATGATTTGAATTAAACTCTCTGATGTCTCCTTGTAAATACTCGACATAGAGCCAGAACGGTCTATGATAAAAAGTAAATCAGTTTTGTCAGGGGTTACAGTTGCAGTTTGTGTATCAGTCATTTATATTCTCCAAATTATTTTATTTGCTATCATCACTTATATATCATTGACGTTGTAGGAGTCGAACCTACACAAAACAAATTCAAAGTCTGATGCACTGCCAATTATGCTAAACGTCATTATCAATATTATCAATATTATCGATTCTAATCATAACAAAAGTTCTTCTCCATGTATTCAAGTATATCTACAGCCATCTCTTCCATTGAATCATATGGACCGAAATCATTTGCTCGATACTTATCATACATCTTATCAAGGTAATGAGTCTTAGGTGCTCCTTCTGGTCTTCCATAGAAAATAGCTCTATCATCTTTTAATAGGAATCCGAACTCTACATTTGTAGTGAAGCCAGGTAATGTTTGTAAATCCCTTGGTATCCAGAATACAACGATATCTGAAATAAGCATTGCCTTCTGTTCCCAATTGATTTGCTCATCCTTTTCTGGATTTGCATTCCCTTCTGGGACGTAAATGATGCCATCGAAACTACTGAGCAGGGAGACCATCTTTGGTCTCCAACTTTCTACATCTGATGAGCGTGGTGTAGGCCCGGCCAAAAAGATTCTCTTCTTATCATCAAGTTCATATTCTCTACGCAATGATTCAACAGATGTTTCTGCATTTACTATTTCAGCCATTTGTTTCAAGAATCCTTCAAATCTTGTTTCAATCTATCAGTTTCTGTCACAAGGTATTCAGTCAAACCGATGAATCCTTCTTCTTCTCGCGCTCTTGAGAAGCCTCGCCCCTTTATTCTTTCAGGGTAGAAACTAAGTACTTCAGTCTGAGAATCATCCATAACGACATACAAAGTCCAACCAAATAAATGAAGGCTCCTATTCACCCACCATAGAAGCTTACTAGACTTAAATGTTTTAATATCTTCTTGCTGCGAAGCAGTCAATACCTTCGGCTCTACAAAAAAACCTCTTCTTACCAAGTATGGATAGATGTCATCGCCACTAGCTTGCAGTTGTTCTAAAAAGTAGCCAGGTTTAACACAACCTTCCTTTATAAAAATCTTATTAGGTACACCAAGACTGATATCTATCGTATCGATATCTATCTGTAGTGCATGAGCTACCATTTCTTTAATCACTAGTTCAGACATTTATTACCTCCTACAAATGGGCCCGGACGGAGTCGAACCGTCAATCTCTCGCTCTTCAAGCGAACGTGAAAACCCTTTACACCACAGACCCTCACACTATTTTGGCTTCCGCTATATCGGCAAATAAGAAACTATAAAGCCTCCCATTGTCTTGTTTAAATGTAAATACTGGCCTTTCCATACTTACCAAGGCTTGAGCCCATGGAATCCCTTTTACCTGTCTACCATCTTTGAATGTAATCACATACATCTTATTCTTACTATATATATTATTTAAGAACTGATCATAATACTTTTCGAAATTATTAATTTATATCTCCCTAGCAAAGCATCCAAAGAGAATCGAACTCTTCTGGACAGGGTGGAAACCTGTAACCTAACCAATCGGTCATGGATGCACATTAGTCTTCATGCGAAAGAAACTATCTATATTGTTCCTTAAGCTATTCACCAGCACTTTGGTATCGAATACTGGCAGCTCTATCTGTTTCACCAATTTCGATGAGCTTATCTTGATCCTCTTCTTTTATTTCAATAGTGGGATCAGATAACCAACAGATGTAAGTATAGAGAAGTAACCTCATTTCCGTATCTAATATTTCCTCAAGGATAGCTAGATCGTCTTCTTTAAATTCAGCACTACTCATCCATTTCAACTGAACAACACAACCACATAATTTGTAAGGGGACTTACTTTTGCATTTACATGGTTTCGAATAATAAAGTTGATCCACATATCGTTGGTATAGATCCTTTGCTATCTCAAAACTATCCTGAAACTTCTCGTCGAGCAACATCTTCTTGAAATAGTGTAGAACCTTCGGAGGTTCACTATCTTCATCACCATCAGGGAATTGACTAAACGATCTAAAGCCACATTCGCTTTCAAATAAACTTTGTGGATCAAGGTGAGAAACAATAATAAGTCGATTCCCGTTTTCGTCTGTCAAAACATATTCCATGATGCTTCCCATAATTAGTTTAGTTAGTTGTAGTTGTGAAGTGGGCGCGGTGGGCTTCGAACCCACGTCTTTTTAGTTAAGAGCCAAACGCTTTAGCCATCTAAGCTACCCGCCCAATTATTATTTTATTGTTATTATTTAATTGTTATCGTAATGTTACCTAATGGTCCCGATTGGATTCGAACCAACACCGGACTGCATGTAAAGCAGGCGAACTGCCACTATTCTACAGGACCATAATTTCTCTCTTTCTATATATCGCTAATACTGGATTCGAACCAGTGACCGCGAGGATATGAATCTCGGGCTCTACCAGACTGAGCTAATTAGCGTCACAATCACCATTGGGTTTTAACCAATATCTACAACATCGTCTCAATCCATTTTTCTCACCACCATCACTGAAAGCCATATTTTATTTATGGATGAGACTAACCTGCGTTGTCGTTTTCTTTAAACTAGGTGATTGTTATTCTTATAATTCATTTCTTATTGCTTCAGATAATCCATTTTCTTTGAAGTAGACTGAGCATTCATCGAATGTTCCTTCGAATAACAATTCATATTTGTTCTCTTTATCTAATCCTAAGTTAAATTCCCTTACCACTTCCCATACGTCTTGTGTACTCCATATGTCTTTCTTCATGATGTATTCTGCAATCCTTGGGTATTTTTCTAATAGAATCATTATATCTCCTAAAGGAGAGCAACGGGATCGAACCGTAGCCGTTTCACCGACTGGATAGTTTTCAAGACTACTTGCGTGCCATTACGCCCTACTCCCCAAAAATTTCTTATTCCGCATCAACCTTAACATTCTTCAATTCGGGCAATCTAATCCTCAAAGTACCTGTTATAATCTCAGGCCGTAACTTGTCATCTATACCCTCCTCATATGAATCCTCTTTCACATATCTCATCATTTGCTCTGCTTCTTGTAAATCGAAGAAAAGACTACAGTCAGCTATGTTCTCTTCCCAAACATACCCACTAAAAACTTCGCGCAGGAAACCTATTGTCTCGTCTCTAATTATATAAAACTCTTTTCTTATTATCATAAGAATCCTATAGTGATATGTTTGATAATCCCGCCAATTGGATTTGAATGTGGCAAAGCCACGTAACACAAATCCTCGTAATCCCGCCAATTGGATTTGAACCAATAACCATTTGAGTTGAAAACAACTGCTCTGCCAGGTTGAGCTATAACGGGTGGTAAACTATCTTTCTAGCAGGACTCGAACCAGCATTTCGGGTTTCGTAGACCCGCGCCCTATCCAATTGGACGATAGAAAGAAAATACTTTGTCTCATAAACTTATTGTACTTGCGAGCCGATTAGTTTTCTTAGTTATTCTTCATATTTTTATCTATAAACAATTTAATTTAAGGATAACCATCGATATACTTACGAGGAAAGTATTAAAAATCAATAATTTAAGGAATATTCTAAAACAACTTATCTACAAGAGCATCCATATGTTCCATTTGCTTACGGATCCAACGCATAAAGTAGATAGCTTTATCTTCAGAATTGAAAAGAGGAGCTCCACCTGTATCATTTCTTGTTTCAGAAACAGGTATAGGGAAAATAAAATCATCATCTGTCAGGTACCATAAAGTATCTGCTTGGAAGTGTGAGAACCTTACGCGGCCAATAACTCTCTGTTTTAATGTATTGTTATCTATCATATCTTCTCCTTTATTTTTCTAATCTGAATGGCGAGACTTGAACTCACAATCTCCTGATTCCAAATCAGGCGGAATAACCAATTATCCAACATCCAGTTGCCGGGCCCAGTAAGAATTGCACTTACATCTTTCTGGCAATAGCCACAACGCTTTCCCTCTTAAGCTACAGGCCCACATAAGTAAGAGAGAGCATATGAATGCGCATTCAATATACAGTCTTACTTAGAACAATTATCATTCTACTTCACGATGTGATCTTCATCATTCTCTAGTCATGTCTTCAAAGCCATTTGTTCATTTGGCTTTAGCTCGCCGAGCGAGACTAACATGCCAGGAGAGAATCGAACTCTACTACAGATTCTTTTGGAGAGAATCTAGCTACCTTAGCTTCTGACATATAAATAAAATTCTACGAAGATACGGAGATACTGAGGATTGAACTCAGGCAGCCTTTTACAGCTGACAAATACTTAGCAGGCATCTACATTACCACTCTGTCATATCTCCAATATAAAACTGACTAAATACTAATATTAATACCAGTCATAGGAATTGCACCTATCATATAGATACATGTAGTCTATACGCGCTTAAGACTGGAACGAAAACAAATGCCCAAGCGAGGAATCTAACCTCAGACCTTCCGCGAATAAACCTCAGACGCTCTAACACTGAGCTACTCGGGCAAAACTAATCTAACTCTTTAAAATCCTCATCTAATACCTGATCATCTTGCTTATCTATCCTTTCTATATCTAGCCTACGGAAATCACGTATCGTTCTCTCATCATCCCATTTCCTATATGAATGTCCCTTCCATTCTTTCTTTTCTCCATTGTGTCTTCTCTGTCCCATAATGAAATATCCTTTTAATATCTTTCCATCTATATCTTTCCATCTATACCAGTATACCAAAGACGCGGGGGTAGGAATTGAACCTACCTACGAAGCTTATGAGACTTCCCACTGGGCCACTCGTGCACCCCGCATTATTATCATTTATCTCACTAACTGGATTTGAACCAGTAATCTCCTCCTTATCAGAGAGGCGCAGTAACCAGGTTTTGCTATAGTGAGTCGTTTAATATCTAATACCACATTCTAAATTATCAGATTCCATTTTTTACATTTCAATTGTATGTTTTTGTTTTTGCTGTGCGGAATCTTTATGGAGATACTGGGCTTCGAACCCAGTTTTCCGGTTTGCAAGACCAGTGTTTTACCCAGATGAAACTACATCCCCATGAGGCGATTATAAGTTATGTTTTAAATCCCAAGCTCCATTTACTTGAGTCGAAGTATAATTCGATTTATTGAGTTTGCTGTTCGGAGCTTTATTTGTTTAAAGTGGGGTAGGTCGGACTCGAACCGACACGGCTTTTTAAGGCTTCAGTTTTACAGACTGATGCACCTGCCAATCGTGCGTCTGCCCCTTATCATTTCTAATATCACTGGTTAGGAGAGAATTGAACTCTCATGCTCCGATTAACAGTCGGATATACTAGCCTTTGTATTACTAACCAACAAAATACCATTACATATGTGCCTTACGGCTTCTCAAATAGGAATCAATAACTTAAATAGGAATCAATAACTTATAGTGTATAAGATACACTTTATTCAAATATTTTTTATTTAATTAGCGTTACGGAGAATTGAACTCCGATTTTCAACTTGAGAGACTGACGAACGTACCTTTGTTCTATAACGCTATAATACAGTAATGCTATAATATTATAATGCTCCCATGGAGAGTTGAACTCCACTTTCCTGATTGAAAGTCAGGTGAACTGACCGCTGTTCGACGGAAGCGTGAGCAAGGTTTCCCTTTCCCTTGCAAGTAATAAAAATAAGATTAATAAAGCTTACTCTTCTAGAGAATCTTCCCAATCAATGAATGCTTGAGGTCTCTCACTACGATATGAGCGATCTGTATTGATACCCATATCTGCAATGAACTTATCTAGACAAGCTTTATTACTGGTTGAGAATACCTCTCTACGCTCATAGGACTCGTTGGGGCTTGGATCCTTAATCTCATCGATGCTCCATTGTGTCGGGGTATCGCCATAACAACTTGCATTATCCAGAAGTAAATATGCAAATTTTGGATATCCCTCGGGGATTACCTGCTCTGCCTGTTGTTCCTCTTCTCTGGTTTCGTGATAGCACATGTGTGACCTTCCTTTTTAGTTTTGTTTAGTTTTAACTTTGATTAAATCTTATATAACTTTGATTGAATTTTATGTAATTATAATCCCAAATACTTTTATCTATTGGTTACCGATAATTGACGAATGGCGGATCTTTTCTACCATCTCCAACCATTTTAAGTACTTCCTCATCTAGCAGTTTGTTTTCTAAAACGGATAAACCCAACCTATTCATTTCTCTCCTATAGTTTTCTACAGGACTAAGAAGATCATAAGTAGAACCACCTTCTGTTGTTACTCTATTTCCTTCAATGAGCTTGATGGGAGATGTTTCTGTTAGCCGGATACCATCTGTTGGAAGGGGTGGCCCGCCAATATCTTCTACTACATGTCCTGCTAATGATACCCAGGTTCCTTGGCTATCTATACGGAACATAATAGACCATTTATCAAGTTTACGTTGCCTTACGTTTTTAGGGTAATGAACAGCACTTACATAATATTTATTGATATCAGTCATTTCTTATCTCCTTATTCTCCAACAGTTCCATATCTATATTCTTGTTCTCTCAATGCCTGTCCTGCGTTACGGGGGATGGCGATATGTATTTCATTCTCATTATTTGGCAGGAAGCAATCTAATATTGAGAAACTATCATCTGTTCTATGAAGATAACGATATGCTTTGTAATACATATAGAATTGAAGCTGGGGTAGTAAGCCCCAAATATCATCTGATATATCGTTCATTATATCTTCTAATTTCTCTCCGCACCATTCAGGTAACCCATTCAAAAAAGATTCAACTTCTTTATCTTGGAGTGGGAATTGCGGAATAGCATGTGGATAGAGAATGAACATATTTACTTCTTCATTATACTTTTCATATGTATCTTGCAGTCTTTCTTCAAACCAACCTTCTTCGCAAGAAGAGTGAAACAGCTCACAAAACTTCTTGAACTTCTCATCATATAGATAATGGATACAAAGGATGAGTAATGTTTTCTGATCTAGCAATTCTATATCACGAATGCCGAATAATGTTTCAGTATGAGTCTGGATTACACTGTACGCATCTGCACAATAAAATTGAAATGCAACATTCTTAGTTTCCAAAATATATAGATACATAGTATTCCTTAATTTAGCTTAATGGGCTTATTAGATTATACAAAAGTCAGATTTACAACAGATAATGTACCACTATTCTTTATGATGTTATTCTCTACTACTCTAATATCCACTGGGAATGTGAACATATAGTGGAGTCTATGGTCAATATCAACTTGGGCGTTTTGTAATAATGTAGTAACATTACTAAGGTGAGGCATTACCTCAGAATCAATTACATTCTGTAATGTAATGATCCGCTCTCCATACTTTGCCAAGAACAACATAAGAGATAGAAGAAAATCCTTTTTATTTACAACGACTACAAGTAGTAGCTCACCTCGGTACCCATCTGCATCTGTTTGGTAATGGAAATCAAAACAACATTCATCTACATCTGGAATTCTAGAAGCTTCGACTACTTCTTCTCCATCTACAACAATCATTCCGTCTATGATTTCAGTGTTGTCGTAAATGTAATAATACTCTTTGTTTTTCTTCAACCATATATCAGCTCTTAAAGAATCACAATAGGGTGTCTTTAATTCACAATAGGTTTCCATAGTTTCCTTTTATCTTCTGATTTTGATTAGCCACACTTACTATAACCGCAATTCGTACAGATGAGGCAGCCTTCTTGATATACAATAGTTGCTTTCTCACACTCTGGGCAGACGTTTGCTGTCTTTTTGTCTGGTATAAATTGCTTAAGGTGGCGAGCGACTAAAGCGGGAAGAGAACTGAACTCAGTATGTTTCGCTTTATTCAACTGCTCGACTACAAACTCAATCGGTACACCATGTCGTAAACTCAATGATGTCATCCTTGATAATGTAGCGAGTGTAGGATCGGAAGAAGCATTGATATCGCGTGCAATTAAATTGTCTTCATCTAATAACGAATAACGAGCTCTTTTCTGTTTATCATGTTTTTGTACAGATAATTTATCAGACTTCATTTCCATATGTCCATCTAAGAGGAATATCTCAAATGGTTTTTCTTGATATAAGCCAATCAACAATGTCCATTTATTACCTTTACTTTCTAACTTGAAAGCTTGTACAGATAACTTCTCGGGGCGTTTAGGAGCATGATGTTCTGGAATAGATTTTTCTTCGCTCTTTGCTTTGTCATTACTAATCAATACACCATCCCGAGAACCATCTACATATACTGTTACACCTTTCAATTGATGCTTCCAGCTATCCATGTAGAGTTGTTCTATAACATCTGGCTTTGTATCGCGAGGTAGATTGTGAGTAATGCTGATACTATGATCGATGTAATGTTGCGCGGCTCCAATTAACCTCACCCTTCCGATAGATGATACTTCATTACTTGTTACAAAATAATCAGGTAATGGTTGACCTGGATTAAGCTCTACCCAATCTTTCTTGGTAGGATGGTGTACCTCATATTCCTGCCATCTATCACCAAGAGCATCTACAAAATCTGGCTGCACAGTATCATTATGATTTAACTTTCTTCTTCTCTTGTAAGAGAATTGGAATACAGGATCTAAACCACTTGAGCATTGTGCTTCAATTGATACTGAACCATTTGGTGCGTTTGTCAATAATGATATATTGCGACGGCCATGTACCGACATCATCTCTTGTATATGCGACGGCAAATCTAAGATAAATGAATTATTCTTTTCTTGTTCCCAATCAAATGCAGGGAAGGCTCCTCTATCAATAGCAAGGTTACAAGAGGCTAAGTAAGATTCCTCTCTCAAAGTAGAAAAGATATGATGCACTAACTCAATAGATCTGTCATCTCCATAAGTAATGCCCATCATAGTAAAGACATCTGCTAATCCAGTTGTCCCCAATCCTGTACGTCTTCCTTGTTCACAGGAGTAGATGAACTTGTCCATCAGCCTTTGGATATCTTCTTCGTCAGAATTATCTTTGATTCTACGAAGGGCTTCTAATTCCAAATCCACCAAATCATCTGATAGATGCATTCCAACATTGATAGTATCAGCAAATGATTCTGTATCAAAATAGGCATCAGGCTGATACGCATTTTTTACATGAGCAATCAATGGTAAACTAATCAATCTGCAACTATCATTCGCAGATAGTGGAATTTCCCCGCAATTCGATACCTTTAAGCCATTGTTCCAAAAGACATGCTGTTCTGATTCAACTGTAATATCGAAAACCTCTTCTTCTGAGATAAATTGAGTACTCAGAATCCCAGAAGAATTAGATTTCCGATTACTAGATTCAAACTCTAAAGTATCTTTCAGTTTTTGATTTTTGTATGATTGAAGGAAACCAATTTGATTGTAAAATTTAGCTCTATCTTTCGAGATATTAATATCATAACTTTCTTTGCAAACATAACTACCATTCAAGAACTTAGTTTCGCGACACTTATTCGTTGTCTGATACGAACTAATCCCCAAAGAGGATAGTAGTATCTGTACTTGCTCTGCTAATTTTTGAGAGGTTGTCTTGAAAGTCACTCGTCTACTAACAACACTTCCATTTGCAGAATAAAGTCCACGTAAGAAACTCCGGACGATATGTGGCTCCGAATACATATATCTTTCTGGTATAGAACGCTCATAAGTATGTGGCAATTCTTTTTCCAGAATATTCGTGATAATTCTAAAGGTAATATCTTTCTTTATTCCCGATGGTCCAGTGATAAGATGTTTAACTTCAGAACTTTCAAGAAGGTAATCTTGATCGTTTTTACCAATATATAAACATGGAATATTGCTTGCCTTATGGAAACTCCCATCCCCTAAAACCAATCCATCCATGACTACTTGTGCATCTAACTCAGATATTCCCTGGAATAATCCTGTAGCTCTATCTATAGTATCTGCGCTGCCAACTTCTATCTTCTTACCTTCACTTACAATGCGATGGTTAGTCGTACCATAAAAAACACCTTGGGTTGTTCTATAGCGGTATACCTTTTTTACCCCAGTGCTCCATTTATTAATCACCTTAACAAATGTTTCCCCATCCCAGATAAAATCACCTACATGAATATCTTTTAGTTGTCTTAATCCATTAGGGGTTAGAATACTAGTCCAAGCTGGCAAGCAGGGATTTGTACTAATGGCTTTGAAAGCAGCATATTCATGAGCTGGTAATCTATTACAAATGGTATCCCAGAATAAGAGTCCTGGCTCAGCAGTAGTCGTAGCAGTTGTGGCAATGAGACGAAATAGAGTGCGGGCATCTACATATCTTACAACTTGGGGATTGTTACTCTCACAAGGCCATTGCAGTTTGAATCCAGTACCAGCTTCTACAGCTCTCATAAAATCATCTGTCACTCGAACAGATATGTTTGCTCCTGTCACTAGCTTTAAATCTTTCTTCATTACAATGAACTTCTCTATATCTGGATGCCTTATATCCATAGAAATCATTGTTGCACCGCGTCTGTTATTCTGTCCTATCTTTCTACATACATAAGAAAACAAGTCTGCAAAAGACCATGCTCCAGTTGATGTACCAGCACTATTCGCAACAAGTGCATCTTCTGGTCTCAATATAGATAGGTCTAAACCAACGCCGAATCTAAACTTATATAGATTAGCTGAATTTTTCGCAGCTTCAAAGATACCGCTAATCGAATCAGTAGGACTTTCAATGACAGCACAGTTAGAAAAACTTGTACTGACATAAGGATTTCCGATACCAAACATCGGAGAACCTTGAGGCACGATGCGACTAAAGTGTTGTAAGTAATCATAGATCTTTGTAGCAGATAATGGATTAGGATATTTAGACTCTATACGAGCGAACTCATCTGCTAACCTCCAATGCATATCATCTGGAGTAAGCTCCCAATACCTGCCTACCTTATCTTTCAAGGCATATTTCTTGATCCATACATCAGATGGAAGCTCATTACCATGGAAGTAAGCTAATGTTGCAGCTTTGACATCCGATATATTATATTCATTTCCGTTTCCTTTACTTACATAATCACTTAACATCATTCACCCTAAGATTAACTTTTACCTGGTTCCTTGTCAAAAGGAAACCGATGATAGGTTGGTCTCGTCCTTATATTCTATAATTCGTTTATAGTTCATTTCATATTCAATAAATGAATTACAAATTACATTTATATATCTGTAAGCCCAGCCGAATCCATATATTGTTCTTGAGTCCACTCGGCAGCCTCAAATATCTTGGGAGCGAAATCATCCCATTCCCTATCGAAGTCTTCTCCGCCCAAACCTTCCCCTTTCAAATCATAATAAAGCTCTACCAACTTTTCGTCTAATTCATTGTATGACCACATAATATTTTAATCTCCTAATTTATAAATTCAGTATCGGTTGTATTGGTCTTATCCATCGCATCTGTTACATCTAGAACTTCATCGATTCCAAAGTCATTTGTCGTTAGATATGTAGAACAAGCTTCTCTTGCCTCAGTAAACAGACTCTCGTCCTCAATTTCATCAAAGTACTCATCATCTCCATCCCTTGTATAGAGAAGAAGAAAGATACTAACAGTTTCAGAACCATCATCATCATTTGTAATGATACCATCATTCACAGGGTGTAAAATGGCGACCTGTTGGTCTCGAACATCCAAAATATCTACCAAGTAGAAGTCTTGTTCTACTCCATCCTCACCAGTCAGTGTAATAACATCTTCTTCCATATCATGATCTGCATCATTTGTAAACATCATTGCTCCTTTATTAGTTAATGAACTCTATCTTGATTGTAGCAGCATATACACTATCGATTTCGTAATCGCAGATGCCTTCTTCATAGGAAATAGCAACGCCTTCTAAGCTAAAACTCTTTGTATATGAAATGTTTATATTTGTCTGAAAACCAAGGTTTTCGGCGCTACCATTCCACCTTAGTATCTGCAACATATCCATTTTTACACTGTCTATAAGGACATGTATGGACTCATGCCATGCAATCAACCACAAGAGAAATCGTAACGTATATTCATACTTGCTGATATAAGTGATTCTCTCGAAACCTTCGATACTATTTTCCCAGGAACGGTAATACGTCACATCGAAGAGATAGTCTTGATAATCTGGAAATTGACTTATGGTTCTAAATTGTTGATGGTAGTCTTCATCAACCAACATAACTTCATCATATCCATTATAATCATCTGGTTCTGCCTCTGAGAACTTAACACCATTCCTAGACTGAACAGAAATGGGTTTTTCATAATCTAGCGAACTAGTAAAACTATCAATTGTATCTATTGCTTTACATTTACTTGTAAACCTTATATGTATACCTTTCTTATAATCTTCATATCCCTCTGAGTCCTGCACGAATGGTATCATCGAATCATTTGCCGCGCGGCCTTATACTCGGTTTCTGTAGCTTCTTCCCAATTAGCATACCTACCACAATTGCCACAGTAGTCATTCTTGAATCCCCTATATAACCATCCACACCCTATGCACTTCAGTATATAGGCACCATCTAATAGTCTAGTAAATACCATTACCTGGTCTACAGAGTAAATTCGAGAGTCGATTGATACTTCGAATGTAGTAGATAAATCTTCAATAGAATCTATCCTGGTCATTCTTTTTTCTCCGAACCACAATAAACACAATTATAATAATCCATCCCGCTATCTGAACCGTGTCGGCCTTCGGAAGCCCATTTCCACTTATGAGAACAAACCTTTTGCGCTTCTTTTAATTCAGCTTCTGCAGTAAGTAACAATCCATTGACTGTTGTCTTTAGCTCTTCTAATTGGATAAGAGCTTTTATTAACTTCCTATGATTTTTTGTTATATCTGTTATCGTTTGAACGTCACTCATTAGTTTTCCTTCTTTGCAAACTTAGAACATCCAGGCATCTTACTATTCGGATATTTCTCTAGAAAATCCTCTATTTTAAGATTCGTGAACCGATATACCGAAGAAAAAGCACTTTGGGAATCACATGCTATATATTCACTTCTGAAATATAGGTTCTGTTCGACAAATATCTTACAATTTCTACACACTGTTCCCCATTTGATGGGAGCTCTAGATACCGGATGTGTGAATCGAATTAAGGCTTGAACTACTTCACCATTATCATTTTTCGATTCTCGTATGTAATCTTCCCAAATATTAGGTATTAGTTCTTCACTAGAAGGATAACCAAAAGCTGCCTCGGCAATTTGAGCTCCTCGTTTTGTAAGGACATAGTTTCCTCTTACTTGATCATAAATGATACTACCATTCTTACTAAGGTTGTTGAAGCCTACGGCTTGTCCTCTGAATGCAAAAGGATGATCTGCTTTAGTTTCTTTAATCTTATTATTTAAAATCAGGTATTGCATTTCTTTGATTTCTAAAAGTACTTCTGCTAGTTGCTCGGGATTAAAACCGAAATCACCAGCGTAATCTGTAATCACTGCAACTTCTTGTAAGTTCATAGCTTCGCTCTCAGAGATAAGTATTCTAGATAAATAAAAATGAACAGAATCTGTTTTCAATTTCTTTCTACTCTAATTGTAAAGAGCTTCGAAAATGCTTACTTAAGGTTTCCCGAAAGTAAGACATCACCTTTTCAGTTTGTATAGTTGCGGACCAGATTCTTAAAGCTTTAGTGATTCGATAAATGTTTTTCCATCTCAAAATGGATAAGACATATTCCTAGTATGAGAATACCACATGTCATGATAAGCTCAGTAATTATTGCTTTCATTGGTCATCCTTGAAAGAAAAATCAAAATTCAGTTTTTTGCTACGGGCATTATCTAATTATGCAACAGAACCATAAGAGAAACGGTCCCGCTTGGATTCGCACCAAGATCACGATATTAGAATTATATTGCAGGAATTGCTGGCTGAATTTTTATAGTGGTTAAAAGGCAGAATACACTTTATCTATGTGTGCTACTATTACACCAGAGCCCCATAATGGAATTAAAGTGGGGCCCTCAGGAATTGCACCTGAATCACAATCTTTCGGGTTGCTGTTTGTATTCTCATATTGTCAATGTCAAATTATTTTGTCTATTCGGTAACTTTATGCAATATAAGTAAGTCACGAATGATGCGCCTGACACCATCTTCTCCAACCTCTCCCATATCTGCAATAGTTCCATCTAGAGCATAAACTGAATAACCTTCCCATCCATTCTTTTCAATCCAGGCTCTTGTCTCTTCGACTGTTAAGAAGCAAGATCCGCCAGGATAGCAATCGTCGAACTCAGAAGGGCCACCCTTCACAGCACCTTCTGGTCGTAGCAATGCTTCGTCATATCTCGTTGTTGTACCAAATGTATATATCATATTAATCTCTCCTTTTGACTAAATAGATAATCCAGGAGATGCTCCATTCGCAACCTCCGTAGCTTCTATGGGGGGAATATCTGTGGATAAGGTTATCGTAGGACCTATATGAATGTAAGACATAGGGGGAAGTACTTTCATCAAGGTCTTACTAACCGATTTCCTAACTTCCTCTCGTATCTCTTCCATGTATTTTTCCCACATTTCTGAATCGATATCGTCCAAAATGATATTCTCCTATGAACCGAAACAATCCTCGCAACAATCATCATTACAATGCCGTGCCCAAGGTTGGCCACGTTCTTGCGCTTCCTTATCTGCCACATCGCAGTCCTGATGTAAGTTGCAGGAACGGAGTTCTTGCTTTCCCATAGCATCTTCTCTCGCCAATATTGCTTCCCATTTTTCCTGATATTTGCTTTCCCATAAAGCTTTTCTATCGCGAATGGTCTGAGGATTATAAATAGGAAGCTTAGCCATGCTAATCCATTTGCAATTCCGAATCTTCAAAGACCCTAATCGATCAAAAGAATCTTCATATTGTATAGAAACAAGAATAGGATAATCTTCAGGTAATGGATAAGGGTCTATGTACTCTTCACGCAATTGTATATCGAATTCCATATTCTCTGGAACAAAAGTTGCTTCATCGAAGAATACATCGACATATCCTCTATCCAAATCTTCTTGGTCTAATTCATCATCTGGATAACGATTCTTGAAGTCTTCTAATGATGTGCGCCAAGTTGATTTCAATCCGAAGAGATTATGTAATTCATTGTCTTTGAAATCGATTGTGATGAACTGAGTTGTAATAGCTTGTCCATCTTCATCTTGTTCCGAATAAGGATTCCTATCCTCATACCCGATACAAACTAGATCGCTGATCAGCTGCTTATAATCAGATTCAGATGAGACAATAGCTTGGAATTTAAAATCAGCATATGACATAGTATTTCTCAATAATGGATTAGTTACTTATAATATATATAATGGTTACAGGTGACTGACGAGAATTGAACTCGCATTATGCTTGAGTCACAGTCAAGCGCCAAAACCAATATTGGTCAACAGTCACATGCCAAGTATAGGAATTGAACCCATCGTTCCCTCCAGGAGTAAAGTAAACATTATCTGTTTCACTCTATCCCCCTTAGATTTGAGGTGTTTCCCCATTGAAACTTCCTTGGCGTTTTAATCGTCTTAGTCTAACACTTGACGATTATAAAACAACGCTTTTCTCTTTAAGATTGCTATATTGTCATCCACAATACAAACAAGTTCCCAACCGCTTTCTCCATACTCATTTAGATTTTTTATAAATGCTTCTATAGAGAAATTATCGTATGCATCTCTAAGGTAAAATTCTGTATATTCCCATTCAATCATTTTCTACTTCGCCTTGTTCGTCCACTAGTATCTCTATAAGATATTGTTCTGTAATCAACGATGCTCCAAAATCAATAACTGTCTCGTAATGAATCATCTGATTCACTTCGCATGACAAAAATAAATTAGCTTCCCCAGTCTCTTTCACCCCTATGATTTCCAATACATCTCCCTTCTTGAAGACATATTGTGATATCTGTTCAGATACATGTCCTACTAATACTAATTTACCAGGTACCTTACCGCCATAAGAACATGTTAGATATTCGAATTGTATATTACACTGAAATATACTTTTTAATGGTACCTTATTTAAAAGTAAGGTGATATCTAAACCAGAAAAATTATCCATTTATCGTCTCCTGAAGAATTAAAAGCCCCATCCCAGAATCGAACTGGAATCTAAGGTTTACAAAACCCTTGTAATAGCCGTTATACTAAGGGGGCATTATCATTATGTTATCACTTAATATTCGCTTATCCTGATTTTGGACTGCATTTTTAATCTATACGCAAATTGTTCTTCATTCTTCAAGAACTCATATACATGCGCGGGCATAACATCTCTTACCGTGTCGAGTTCTCCGTTATACCAAGCATTTCTTATATCCGTAGCATTGACAATCTGATCACCAGGCTCTACTTGCTCATAGTGATAATTAGGAAACATATCTAAATAATAAGAAGAATCATCCTTCTTATATCCCACCAATGTAACATCATCTATATGATATTTAGTTTTTATCTGATTGATAATCTCGACCACTTGCTTCTTCCAAGTAAGGTCTTCAGCATAATCCTGTAAGTAGCGAAACAATACACGATCATAAAGGGGCTTACTCAATGATTGATGAATCAGAATAGAACGTAAAGGACCTGTAAAAGGATTCTTAATGGTCGCTTCACCATTATCTGAACCAATCATGATTACACCGATGTCAAACTTACCCAGTTCATTAAGCATTTTTACATGCCCATTATGCACTGGTTGAAATCTACCTATCGAAAAACCCATTGTTCTCATACGTTTCTTGTGCCTCGTGATGATTGGATATAAATCCTATCTGGATAGTAGGACTTGAACCTACATCGTCCGATCCCAAATGGTCCGGCGGGTTAACCAAATTACCCTATATCCAGGCATTTAATTTTTAAGAAACTTCCAAATTTCTATATCCCATACCTTTATCATCATATGTGATCCTCAACTCACCAATGGGCCCGTCATATGCTTTACAAGCCATTGTCTCATGCAACGTTAGTTTCTGATTAGGATCATAGTTCCATCGAGCTAAACTACATCTGCCAGGTTGAGCTTTTGAGATGATTGGATGTTTATTATCAGTAGGAATGAAATGCTTGCAATTTAGGCAGGATAAGGTATCATCTTCATGTAATTCGTGAATGAATTTTTCTTTATTCTTCAAAACAGTAGTTACTGATGCTTCATTATCCAAAGAGAGCTTACCATTGCTCATAGAACTTTTCAAACCCTTACTTATGAATTCAGTTTGCTGCTGGCCATTTATATTCCATACTCTGTTATTGGATACGAATTCTTCATAATAGATATTGTTAATAGCAATGTTATAGAGCTGCTTGCCTCGTTTCGTAGGTTCTACATATATACACATTTGATTGTGGACAGAATCGAAATCTATAAATGATTTAAGAGCATCTATAGCAAACAAAGCTTGATGCTTTCTCTTACTGACATAATCCTTTACAGGATAAATATGTGTAAAGTCTAGTACATCTCGGAAAACATGAGTATGCTCCCTCATTATTTCTAAATTTTTAATAATCTCTAATGCTTGAGTTGCACCTCCAACCATTTCAGATAATACAGATATCTCTTGTAGATTCATTAGCCTTTATCCAATTTAAACCGGGCCAACGGGTGCTGCCCCCGCTATTTCCTTATAGACAGTAAGGTGGCTCTGCTGTATGCCCCTAGCCCGCAATCCTTCTCCATCTCATCATAATGACTGGCCATATCGAACCAACAACAAGCCAATCTTGTAACATACTTACTGGTAGCATAAGGAACCATATGATGATACTAATGATTTGAAATGTATTCTCTTTTATCAGTTTGTGTTCGCGGGCAATTAAACTCACCCCAAACGACTGAATCAATACCAAGTAACTCACTAGACATACAATCATATGGTTCCTTATTTGGTTCCCTATTCTTTACTTATCTGATGAACCAACCATTCCAGATTTCCTTTTCGCCTTGGCCGTTAATGCATTGTACGTATCTTCATTTACAACTACAAAATTAGTCATTGCTGGTACAACAATTAACTGGAAAGGCAACTTGGTTCCGTTCTTAATGCGCGTTCCATGATTTATATAAACGCCAGGGATTTCATCCCGTCCAACAAAGCTAAGAGCATTTACCATTACCTCGCCTGTAAAACCAGGATCAATAACACCTGCTCTTAACTTCAATGATGTTTTAATTACAGAACCTCTTTCCAGTATTAGACCAACATATCCAACAGGAATGTTTACCTTAATACCAGTCGGAAGTAAGACCTTCGGTTCTAGATCTCTTGCCGCAATTGTACCCATCTCATTTGGAATGATAAAATCATTGCCATTCTCATTTACATAATGTAAATCTAACCCAACGCTTTCACCTTGATAAGCAAGATTCAAGGCATCAGAAGAGATAACGCCTTCTTTGATAAGTTTTAAGAAAGGAGGCAACGGCAAAACCGCTACCTCCCTCTCAGACTCGTTATAGATTAAGTCATTAAAGTTCATTCAACCTACCTTAGTAGCAACCGCTTCTTTTGTAACGAAAAGTGTTTATAGGTGATGCACGTAGAACTGGGGTTTCTGCTTCTGCAACTGCGACTGCAACAGCAACCTCACGGAATGCCTGGCCACCGGCACCACTGACAAGCTGATGGGAAGCATTTCCACCACTTACTCCAGTAGTTCCGTTGCCAGTACCTGCTAGAGAGCCAAGTGGATTAGGAGAAGTGGTACTAGCATTGGCTACAAGCACTTCATCTCGCACAGCACGACGGAAGGTACGTGCACGGCTTGATGAAGATACTGCATCCACTCTTGCGGTAACCGTAGCAGGTGGGTGAGCTGCTGTATCAATCAAGTTGAACAGCTGAGTTTCAGTGAGAGTATAGGTTCGAGTAGTAGTAGCTGACATGTTTTGTTTCCTTTTTTGGTTTGATTAATAATATTTAGTGAATTGTTTTTGATGAATTATATCTAGTTATTTTAGTTGTTTTAATATTCAACTTTATCAACATTAATTGAATTACAAAGAGGACAATTCATTTCGTTATCTTCTGTAACATTGAACTGTTCTTTATCTGCTTGATGCGAACATACATTACAAACATATAGATTTGAATTTCTCTTTATCTCAATCTTAAACTTATAGTATTCTGGGAACTCCTTGATAGCATCAGCTAAATAAGAATCCCAAGTAAACTGACCGGGCTGAAGTAACTCGGATTTCGTTTGAATGAAAAGCATTCGGCCCAATAACTCTTTTGCTGTTATTGAGCCGTTTAATGCTTCCTCTACATCATATTTCGTTAAGATGGAAGAACCCTCTTGTAAAAATATGAATAAGTCCAATTTCACTCTGGTCACTAATGCTTCTAATTCTTGTTCTGTTAGATTCATGTGATCCTTATCGTTGGTCTGATGCTTATATTACCAAGGGGCGGGCGGTCTAGGCTTATTCTTGTTTGTAGCAGCAGTTGACTTCTGGCTATTTGTAGTAGCAGTTGTAGTAGCAGGCTCATCATCAGAGGTATCTGTTACTCCTCTGAACTCATTACGCACAGCGTTAACTACCTTCCACCACAGACTGCCTTGTACTCTGAAATAATCATTGTACTTGCCATCATCGCGCTTTTTAGATGGAGGCAGCAAACCCAATTGTTCTTTGCCATCTTTGGTGAAAGTTCTAAGGGTCATATCATTGAGAGTAATCTCAAATGAATCTTCTCCTTCTTCGAACTTCACCTTCAAGGATACAAATCCCTGCAAACCCTTACCATCACTATACTTGTTGATTCTAATATCAGTTACTTCCATTGTCTTCTTTTTCTTCCTTAATTATTTGTACATCATAGTTTTTCTTTATGTTCGCATATATATACCCTATGCGAAAGGTTATCATGAGAAGCTCTTTAAGACCCTTATGTACAACTAAGTCTGTTAAGCTTTTAATGTCACATATCGCTCCGACTAAGAGTGTATGTTCTTCAATGACTTCATCTTTTGTTTGTTTCTCTTGCCTGACTAAATCAGACAAAATAAGCTCAATTACCTTTTCAGGTGTTACAATTGATTTATCATGATTCGTTTTGTGTGTTAACTTTAGCTTCATCTCTCTCTACTTTTTGATCTAAGAATGATGCATTCCAACCTAGTAAACTTGGTACAATCGAAACCATTAGTTCGACTAAGACTCTCATTTCGCCATAAGAAAGAGCTATCATTGCTGATAACTTCTCCTCTCCTTTTGTCGTAGCGAGGCTTACTCTCCATGTTCCCTCGTAATCGCCTTCTCCTGGCAACCAGCTCATCTTCTTCATGCCCTTATCAGTATCATGAATCAAATCCACTTTATTACCAGTACTGTAAGCCTCTACTACCTTCTCGATATCTGGGATACCAAAAGCGAAAGTTACCTTCTTCTTTGCCCAGTCATAGGTCAAATTGTCCCCATCTTTCTTCAAGAATGGAGCCATTTCGAATAACAAAGCACCAGACTTCGTCACCTTGATATTTCCCTTACTATCGATAGCAGACCAGGTTGGTGGTATTGGACTGATCTGTAATGCACCCATTTTGCCTTTATGAATGGTATGCTTTTCTCCGTAACGTGCCATAATATTCCTTCCTCAGCATTCTAATTTGTTTAATATCACTATTGTTACTGAATGCTAATAATAAATGTTAGTAACCATAGTGTGTCTGAATCTTTATTCTATCTGATATTGGTCAATAAATCAACCTTTTCGTAATAAATCGATCATTTAGAATAGATTTCTAGTCGAGAAATTCAAAGTTTAGATATTCAAGAAAAGATAGTCATCCTCTTCTATATCTCGTAGCTTAGGTATATTATGCATCTTATCTACATCCGACATCTTGTCAAATTCCAGTTGCATAGTTTGGAAATCTGGTATGACTTTAATTGTGTTATTCTTAACCAACATGAACAAAGCTGACTTATGCCATTTGCCGTTGATTACTTTTCTGGTTGCGTTATGAGTTAGAAACTTATTATTGAAGATAGAAGGAAAGTTCAACCTTCCTAATATATCTAATGGAATGGGCTGGTAATAAGATGTACCAACAACCTCACTAGCTTTCGGCGTTATGTTAGCGAAAGAACTTTGGTATCCGGCAGTCCGATGATAGGTTTTATAGACAATCTGAAAATCACTTTTCTCATCTATAAAAAGAGAAAAACTGATACTTTCATGAGTCCACCCTCTGAGGTAAGAGCTTATTGTAGGATTATACAGTTCACTTCTTACTTCCTGATAAGATATCGGTTTCCCACCACCATGTATAAATTGTATAAATTCATATACATGAAAGTCCCCAATATACTTTGTCACTGTCTTTGGTGTTCCGGGGGTGTCAGATAGTAAACAAGTCATACCATTCTTGATATGATCTTTACCAAAGTCATCACTGTAATCATTTATAGGATTATAAAAAGGTTTCTTTACTAATAGATCCTGATATGTATGTAATCCTTTATCTGCATCTAATGCACTTGCTACAGGGATTAGTTTTAGACCAACGAAATCATCTGTGTTATGGTAATATCTAATAAGCACCGGTTCCGTTACTATAAAATCACTACGAAGGTAGTCGATATATTCATCTGTATCAAAGCATTGGAAATGGAAAATCCTATTGTTTGTCGTATCTTCCCAACATAAACCACTGGGCGTTTTAATCAATCGAATATTGAAGGGTGCATTCTCGACATTTATCAGATACTTCACACCCCCGCTATCCCAGAAGGAAACTGGGCAGTTGATTTTACTTTTGCTTTTGCAGTAGGCCGAAGCAAAGATAATATCATCATGAGTTACTTTCAAATGAATAGGATTTTCCATCATCTTATTTATCCTCTATTTCAGTTATGCCTGAACTCTGGTAGCCAATTCATCCAACAATAGGATATTGTCATTCGAGCCAGTTCCACGCAGTGCAGACCGAAGGGCATTGATAATATGTTTCGTATGCATCTCTCCCAAGGAAACGAAGCGTTGCTTGCTCTTGGACCATCTTACTTTATCTGAACCAGTTATAGTGAAGGTTGTATTAGCATCTGGAGGCAATAGATCTAATATCTTATTTGCCTCTGCTACACTACCAACTGTAAAACTTGTTCCATTTGCATATACTACTGTGATTTTAATCATTTTAGTTTTCCTTTTCGCAGCTTATGTTAGCTTATTTCTTCATCTATCTTACTGATTAGTCTAGAGATAGGGCCGCGATAATCCTTCTCTAATTCAATATGAGATGTTAATGTTGACTCTTGATATGTCCGTGAATTAACTAAACTCTCGAACCCATTTGCCATTTTATCTTTTTGCTTAATGTCACCAAGCAGGATCGCCTTACTTCCATCCCCAAGCCTACTCAGGATAGATTTCAATTCATGCCATCCCAAACTTTGACATTCATCCAATACCAGCAGTACGTTTTCCCAATGATTACCACGTACAAACTGAATGGGTGAGAACTGTATCCTTTCTTTCTCAATTAAGGTTTGCAACCATACTTCACTTGGTATCAGTTTAGATAGGGTTAAATAGAAGGAATCTAGGAAGATATCAAACTTATCTTGCACCGTACCCGGCACTGAACCAAAGTACTTATCATTTCCGATGGCAACTGTAGGCTTTGTACAGATGAGTTTTAATTCTTTAGATGCGTTAATAGCTTGTACGGCATATTCTAATGATAGATACGACTTGCCGCTACCTGCAGGCCCAATACAACTCACAATCTTGATGTTATCATCTAGTAGTGAATCCATTAGGCATAACTGTTGCAAATCATTTGCAGTTGTCTTCCCAATCTTTGTCTTAGGCTCTACTAACTTATAGTAGTCTTTTGTCTGATATCTCAATACTGCTGATGAACCAGTAACAGATTTTAATACGATGTATTCGTTTGGTTTTAACTGAATGATTTCTTCAGAAGATAGTTTCTTCTTACTGTATATTTCATCGATGATGCTCTGCTCTACTATCTGTTCTATGATCATGTCTGTCCTCCTAAGGATGGACTAAATATAAGATTGTTGAGATACTTTTTCCCTGAATGTTAGTTAAATAAATATGTCTCTTCGACAGTCATATATCTAGCTATAATATAACGTGCTGCTGCTTCGGCAGCATAAGTCTCGCTCAAATCTAACACTTCGTCTGGCACAAGTGATTGACTTTCAAGCATACTATAGTAATCCAATAGCTCATCCAGATCTTTTACTTTCGGATGCCTTACCTTCAGCCTATCTACCCATTTGTTATGCTCAAGTGTGCATCTGATTACCTTTGAAGTAAGTTCGTTGAAACCACAGGCACTTTCAATGATACAGTCATTCCCATTTCTGATAATTGCTTTTAAGATTGTATTCTCGGCAGATAAGAACGTATCCGATTCTTCATTGTGTGCTGCTATATCGAAGTAGTCCCATAATGGATTCTCTCTTTTAATATATCTGATCAGTGTACTTTTCCCTACTCCAGGCTTCCCGATGATTTGTAATATCTGCATTAATATTTCCTTATAATATATTTAAATTCTTAATATAAAGCTCTTTTCTTTTGATCTCAATACCGTAAAGCACCATAACAACTCTCGCCAAAGCTCTTTCTTTATCTAGTTGTGTTTCGACATATGTCGCTAGCTCTTTACATTGTACTGGGTAAAGCAAGGTAAATTTAGCAAACTCATGTCTTAAATATTCTGTATCATCCATATTTAACCTTCATAATAGAACCTTTCCGGTTCTTCCAATAGTTACCTTTAGTCCAATAGGCTTATCATCGTAAATGATTCGCCCTCTGCTTCTATGATATCAAGAATCGTAGGAAATCCTTCATCTGATTCCCACAAAGTTGTTTCCGGATGGTAAAGATTGACATATCCCAACTGGATAGCTGTTAATATTTCCATATAACTATTATAGTTGAAGATGATTGGATCACCTGCTTCTATCCCAACCTTGGGAATGTCTTTCGGGGCTTTACATCCCCATAATGCTAATTCCATCCTCTTATCCTCTATTGAATCCTATCATTTTCTTTACTGATTTCTTTCCACTTACCTTTTCATAATAAGCAATATCTACTACAGTAGTATCTTGTGCTAGTTCGTAATCAAGGGTTTTAGACTTATAAATCCTTCTCAACATAGAATCCATTTCCCGGATATCTTTAAAGTCTTTTGGCAATCGATCAATCACTTCATCTATGATCTCTACAGGTAAGGTAATCGTATTCATCAATCGAGGGATGAGATAATTACGAATGATATATTTACTTTCGTCTTCAGTATAAGAAGGAACATTGATGATCGTTAACCTACTCTTTAGCGCGGCAGGAATATCTCTCTCATTATTCGCTGTACATATCCAGAATACTTGAGATAAATCAATTCTAAAACCTAAGTACCTTTCAAAGAACTTATCATTCTGTTCATGGTCTAACATTTCGAGTAGAGCATCGGATGGATTTCCTTTAAAACTTGTGCCTAGTTTATCTATCTCATCCATTACAATGACTGGATTCATAGAATCCACTCGTTTCAATTCTCGTATTAATCGAGAAGGCTGAGCACCATAATATGTCCTATTATGGCCACGTAACTCGCTCTCGTCACTTAGACCACCTAAACTGATGCGAATGAAATCTGCTCCTAATGCTCTAGCAACAGCTTGAGCTAAAGAGGTCTTCCCTGTACCTGGATCGCCCACCAAACAGAGTACTTCTCCTCTATTCGTCGTGCTATATTTTTGATATGCAAACTGCTCCAAGATTGCTCTTTTTGCTTTATCCATTGCATAATGAGTTCTCTCAAGGTTACTCTGCAGTTCTTTGATATCTACAGTATAGGGAATAATCTTGCCTAGTGGCACAGCAAGAAAATGATTAATATAACTTTCGTCATGGGAACGTTCTTGATACGAACCAGAATTTCTCATCCTGCTGATAACAGCTTGTACTACGTTTCTATCCGATTCTGGTAACTGACTTTCTTTGAGGTGTTTCTCTGCTCGGAAAAGAACATCATTTGTTAAGTAATCCTCTAGGTATTTTTTAGAAGCAGCAATCTTCTCATCAATTGCTTTCATCAACGGAGAAAAATCTGGATCCTGATTAACAAAAGTATCTCGCACCGCTTCAAGGCCAACATAAAAATGAGCAATTTTCCAGAACACCAATACAGGATGTTCATTTGTAACTGCTTTCATTAGTTCTTCAAAAGTCGTAGATGGATCCAAACTATGGCTTCTATAGAGTGCACTAAGCTGAGTTATCTTTTCTCTTACTTCTAGAGCCCAGTTAAGTATCTCTTGAGATAGAATGATATATGGGAAGAAGATGTATGTATCCATGTATTGCGTAGAACCGCTCGTCCTAATCTCTAAGCATTGTGCTACAAAGGACTTGCTATTCAGGCCAGAGTAATCTGTTGCGATCAGAACATATAGATCATTCGGCTCGACATCTTGTTTATCATTGAAAGCTAAAGTTCTCTCTCTAAAGAAACAATAATTTTGTGGATTGGTGAAAATCCTATTGCTTTTGACTCTGATAAACTTTCTAGCGAGTACTTCGAATGACGGTAAGTCGAGCATTTATTTACTTTTCCCTTTTATCTTTTATAATAGATTTTATCCTTTATAATAATCATATAAATATGCTTTCTTACTTTAAGATACTCTTATGATACCTTTATACCTAGCGATTGCAGTATATCTTGAAGGCTTGCTAGGGAGTTCCTGCTACGAGCATCTTGTAGTGTTTGAATCGCATCCACTTCCAGGTAAGAGAACAGCACATGCTTATCACTTTCATCCAGTAGCTCAATGTCTGTCTTACCAGCGTCATCTCGTAATGTCAATTCACCCTCAATCATAATAGCATCGAGTTCCATTACCTTGAAACGGACCATTCCGATTAACCATTTCTTTACCTGAATGATCATCAGAGGATCGTACATGGTCGTGGGATTTGCCAATTCGAAGTTCAATGTACCATATTGTCTTAGAAATATAGAACTTGGAAAGTAAGTATCAAATCTGCTAATTCCAGCTAGATATATTTCCATCATTCTAAATTGCAAGCTGTCCCTATAGTTCTCTGGATAAAGAGAAAAATCAAGGGCTTCCTCTAGCGGCTGTTCTAAATCTGATATATCTCCACCTAAGATCTTATCTGCTAATTCTTTGAAAGGTATCTTGTCCATTATTCATTTCCAATTGACTGATTGTTTGTGTCTGTATCTGCTTGAATGGCAGCCCATAATATTTTTTCATCACCAGCTAATGCTTCAACATCGATTTCCACCGTTACTTTACGATCCCAACAACGGATACATCGTCCATCGTAAATCTCGCATTTACAGAGTACAAATTTCCCAGGTAATGTGACGGTTAATAGTTCATCGTCGAACGAACTGATAATCTCTCTTGCATCAGTTGATAATTGTTTCTCAATTTCTATGAACTTAGCATATGATAATAGGTACACAACTGTATACGCTCTTTCACTGACGAATAATGGTTTGCCGGGAACGACTTCCGAGACAGATGGATTTTCCATGACACTCCTAGATGTGAAATGATACGAAAAGACTAAAAATGAAGGGCCTCGAAAGGCCCCATAATATTTATCTAAAGATTGCTTATAACGATTTACTATCTAGTAAAGTTTTAAGTTGCTCTAATTCCAATTTCTCATTAATCAAATTATCTTGCGAATCTCTTAAACTAAATATACGGCCAAAAACAGATTGAGCTTGATCTTGAGTGCCAGTTCTCATATCAATAACTAAATTCCTTTCGAGAGTTTCGATCAATACCCTTTGGTCATAAATTTTGGTATGCAATTCACCAATACGTTGCCAAACATCCTTTCGTCTATCTTCAAGCTCATCAGCGTAATAAGTTACATTATCAAAATCTTGTAACTCTCCGCTTCTGAATTGTGCCAATACACCTTCTAGATCTTCTGCTAGGTGGACGCTATCATCTTCATCTTCTTCCCAGCAATCCCAACCATCTTCATCAATGGTTGAATCAATGTCACCACGCTCTGTAATGATTACTTCTGGTAATGGGCCGGTGTATTCTCCTACTACAGTATATCCTGCAACACGTACCTTTTGTGCCTGATGGTCAGACGGAACACTTACAATATCAGCAGGATCTACTAAACAGATAATGATTCTGGAATCGCCCGCAGCGAACCATTTGACGTAATCTAATGTACCAACATGCAACCCATAAGAACAAGTTTGGCTTCTATCATCATTCACATCTCTACGTGCCAATCTGATAGTATCGCCAGGCATATTGCGAATGTGTCCATTTTTCACTTCTCCTACCAACGGAATTTGTGTGCCACTTGTAATGGAGAACCAGTCCTGTCTCACAGCTTTATAGGCTAGGAACATACCATCTTCGGTAACAGGCATTCCCTTATGGGTTAGGAATTCATATGCTTCCATAATAGAAGTTTGAGAAGGGTTTTCCAAGAGTCTATTATAGAATGCAATGACTGGTTCTATAGACTTTTCTGCTAGGATATGAGCTCTTAGTTTCTCAATAATTGGTGAAGGCAATACCTTACCATCAAAAGTAGCATCATTTTCTTTTAATACAAGTCTTCCATCAGTGCTACGATGTGTGACCTGCGCAGGGAAAAGGGTACTGAGAAATGTTTTTTCGTCGCCAGCATTTGCTAGAGATAAGAGGTTCTCGATTCTTTCATCTTGTTTGGATACAGTCCATACCTGTCCTTTTAAGATGAATAGCACGTTTTCAGATGTTTTAATAGTTTGTATCATAGTTAACTCCATTTAATTTGAATCTTGTTTTCTTTTATCAATCTTATCAAGTGGCTTTCTGCTAAAGAGTTTACACTTGCAGCTTCTATTGCAACAACAAAATGCTCTGCAAAAGTTTCAATCGCTGTACGAATCATAGACATTTCATATTCCATATATGAAGCTTTTGCTAGCTTTAATGCTGCCTCTGTCTCTGGACTTAATTGCATTGAAAGGTATCTCATCGAACGCAGGATAGTATCAATGGGCGTAGAATCGATATTATTATATATATATATATTGAGATAGTTAAGTGCTCTCTTCAACGAAGATACATATTCTCCTTTTAACACTTCATCTTCTCCTATGATACCCGGCCCTATAATATCTTTAAACATTTTTGAGGCTTCGATTCTAACCGCATCACTCGAAGGTAGATTAGCCAAGATCTCATCCTGATATATAAGCCATTGCTCGTAAGTCACATGGTTTGCATAGAGTTCAATGTTCTCTCTGATATGTTCATCAATGATTTGCGTTAATGATTTCCATCCATGCTTGATGAACTTTTCTTCTTCTGAGAATTTGATGTAAACGATATCGCCTTCTGCTAAACCTAATACTTTCAGGATATTCCCCATATCTCTTGCTATATCGTTCACTTTTGAATGGCCATTTGAATCAGGAAATGCCTTATATTGAGGGGAGAATCTATCTAGCAAACAATATATCTCAGGCTCCGTGATATCTATAGTAATGTTCTCATAGTGTTCAGAACCTATTCGAGCCCAATGTGTTGCACTATTTAATGCATTTTTGAAAGTAAATACTTTCTGCTGATGTTTCTTATTAATAACTCTATTTGTACCCGCTGATTCGACTTTATATTTCTCATGAGCTGCTGAAAGGTCGAATATCTTGAACATATCTTTCGTAAGTGGATCATTTGTTATTTCATCGTAGTGAATATAGGTGAGCCACTGCTCATATTCTACTTTATTAGCAAACGTTACTAATAAAAACTTACTATGGGAACTCAATGAAGGGCCATAATAGTCTTTCAACATGTAACGATTTGTAGGCTCTCCATACCACACAACAATTTTATTTGTTACATGGGATTTAAATTCAATATCAAAAGGATACTGGGTATTCTCTATTGCAGTACGAGCTTTCTTATAATGAGTAATACTCGATGGCATATCATGGAAGAGAAGTTTTTTACCTGCCCCTTCCTTATTATTATCCAGAAAATGGGTATCATAAGGGAGTGTATCCATTTTCAAGAAGTTCAGTTCAGATACTATCTTCCTTTGTAATATACTAGTCTTTACAAAATTAGCCTTCTCGGTTTCTAAAGTAGCAGATAGCTCAATGCTAAGTTGTCTAATCAAAGCACCTATGGTCGTAACAATGTTTCTTTTCGTCTTATCAGTATATTCAAGGGATTCTCTTGATAAAGAAACTGCTAAACTATTATCTGGAACATTGATATTGCATATTAAAGAAGAACTGAGGAACGCATTCATACTTGTCTTGATATCAGCCCATTCATTCGTACTATTTATATAGTCTCGAATGATGCCTATATTAAGTGGGAACAATACGTTATTCATAATGATATTGGTCAGGTATCCTCGGGTTGATCCATACTTGCTTGCCTTTGTATAGATATCGAGTCTTGACCCATCTACCTTTGTATGGAAGTTTGGAGTGCCTAAACTGTAATCCAGAAGTGCACCACTTACTACTTTAATCGGGAAGTTAGATGTAGCGACGAATTGGCTGATCTTATGAGTAAAGGTTTGAACATCATTTGGCTTTACAGGGATATTGATTTCTATACCAGTATGATCTGTTGTTACTTCTTCTGCCAATAATGACATTGAGCCCATTGTCGTATCATCTAGATAAGCACTATGTGTTCTCTTGATATTTTGGCCAGCTTCGTGAGTAGTAGATATAATAGTGAACATATCTGTATAAGCATATCCACTTTTAGCTCCAATACCAAAACCGCCTATTAAATCATCTCGGCTATTCTTAGTGCTTTTACCATAGCGAGTATAGATGGTTTGCATTTGCTGCAATGTTAAACCAAATCCAAAATCTCTTACTCTGAAGAAGGGACTTGTTTGCGTAGGAATTGCGATTTGTATAGGCATAGAAGTTTTTCCCGCTTCTATATTCGCATCAATCGCATTGCTTGCATACTCTCTGACAACAGCCATAATTTTGTCTGAATAGAGAGTGTTACGCAGAACATGAATTAAGTGGGCCATACTATTCATGTCTATACCAAATTGAATTGTATCGTCTAGCTGAACGGTTGACTCAATTGGTTCACTTGTTCTATAGTCTATTTTCATCTCTTCCTTTTATAATTTCAATAGGAGTTTATTAATCATGCGTAGTGCTAAACAAAGGAAAGCTTGGTCGAAGCTTCCTCGACATGTAAGAGCTTGGATTCGTAGTCAACCGTTATCTAAGTGGGCGAAACGTATCAAGCGTGAGTTCGATAAACAATGTGCGATGTGTGCTAAGACTACATCTCTCGAAGCTCATCATATCTATCTAAAATCTCTTTATCCTTCTAAAATTGAAGACCTCGATAACGGCCTCTCTCTTTGTACAAAGTGCCACGATTCAATTCATAGTTTGTATATTTCGGATAGAGACAAGTATTGGATCGTTATCAATGCATTCGTAAGCAAACGCAGCCCAATGAAAACTATTAAGAAAGCCGAAAGAAACCCTTCTAGCTTTGATTATACTGTTTCCCTTATCGAATTACCAGTTGAAATTGCTGTTGATGGTGATTTACCAGAAACGATTGCTATGAAGAAGCGCAAGTCTAAGGTAGAAGAATTACCAGATATCGATACTACTCAAGAAGGAACAAAAGTCTCTGCTAAAAGGGCATCGAAAAAAGTGATAAAACCTAACAGAGTTGTTAAACCAAAACAAGTAAAACCTATTAAACCAGTCAAAACCACAAAAGCAGAGACATCAGCAAAACCTTCCAAAGTTCCGAAGGAGGAGCCAGTGGCCAAGAAAAAGAAATCAAAGGCAAAACCTAAACCTAAGTATTAGATCAAACTACCAACAGAAGCTGGTATAGTAAGAATAGGATTTATGGTCATCATCATAGATATCGACTGCAATGAATGTTGTAAAGTCTGGCGGGTACACATAACAACCATCTGTGGTATGTGATTTGGTTCGCGCCCATTCTACCATTTCATTGTATTCTGATTCTAATGGATCCGCATCTTGACCAGCATCAAATCGGGCTTCTACTTTCTTTGCGAATTCTAGAAACCTGGCCCCTATTTCTCCAATGACATCATTGTCTGATTCGAATCCTTCTTGAGTAATCCTTCTATCAGCTTCTTCCATATTTTCTTGGGAACCATAGAAAGAATTATATGCATCACATGAAAGGGTCGTTGACAGGTTGTCAAGGGTGCGAAAGATTGATTCTATTTCTCTGTTTCCCATAGTAGCTCCGTTGCGAAGTATTTCGCATAAAGTCTTTTATTATATATTATTCAAGTAAGAGGATTGTTTAGGCACAAATTGTCTAGACCTTCCTCTTTTTGCTTTAAACTGATTCAATTTCATACCCATTTGTCGGTCGAGGTACTTGAGCTGTTCTCGCGCGGCAAGAACCTTCTTCCCATGGATCAATTGAAATCCTTGTACCCAGCTAAAACATCTCTTATCATTCTTCGATTTGCGAAAGTTAAAACCACTGATCCTCTTGTTGAAATGAAAGATGATAGACTTTGTGGTCTTGTCAATATCCAAATCAGTATCACTCAACTCAATCGAGTTAAAGAACTCAGTCTGCAATGCAAGTTCCTTCTCAATAGAAGATTTACGTATACGTATGGAACCTTTGTATGAATACTCATAACCAAGGAATGATATCCAAGGGAATGACTTTCCAAACTCATATAGCTTGCTCTTACTACTATAGAATTGTTTATTATACGTAGTTAGCTCAATGACAGGATGATACTCCAATTGTAATGATTTCATTACCTGCTTATATTGCTCATAGAAATCGAGGGTAGCTTGCTTATGCTTACTGATGAAAATTACGTCATCACAATAACGTAAGTAAAGTGTATCGCCATATCGGCCCTTTACTTCTTCTGCTACTTTATCTACTTCATGTAAAAGGACATTTGCTAACAAACAGCTAACTGCTCCACCTTGCGGTATACCGATGCCTTCATTCATAAGCTGATATTGTTTAATAGGTTTCTTTGCCCGCATAGCACTCTGAACACAGTCTATATATGAATAAGGTTCCAGTATCTGTCGCACGCGAGATACATCTTCTTCAGTTGCATACTGACTCAATAGTTGTAATGCTAATTCTTTATTTACATTATCGTAGAAACCTTTGATATCTATTTCTAATACATAAAGTGGCTTTCCTTGCTGTATGAAATCATATACGAGCTTTGCTGCCTCATGATGATTCCTAATACCTGTCCTTCTTCTATAAGCCTTTGATCTGAACGCAGTAGAGCAATCAAGAAAGTGATGGTCAATCTGTTCTGTCAAATGAGCTGCATACTGATTGATATAAATGCGGTCTGCTAATGAGTAAATTGTCAGCGGCCTAAATCCATTCCCCTTCTGGATAAAAGCTATCTTCGGTTTCCGCACCGCTCCATCATCTATAATCAACTCTATTTCATCTAACAATGCATGATAAGGCTCTAACCACTTTCCCTTATGCTTAAATGCATATGATAACCTCTTCTCATTTACCTTCGTAGGTGTCAATCTCTTTCTTTCATACTTGTTCAAATGTGGCCATGATGCCCTTGGTGGACATACTTCATATATCTGCCCTTTAGATTCTTTAACATGAGAACCTATGAGCTTATTCATGTAATGCAGGTTATGTCTCTTAAATGCTTCCCTACTTCTGATCTTAATCAGCTCTTGCTGTATTACTTCTTCTGTAAGCTGAAACATTTATCCTTCCTAATTGAAAATGGTGGGAGCCTTGTTTTCTGTAAAGACAACAAACCAGGTAGTCTTGAGTTCAGGCTAAACTACGAACCTTATCTACATAATTTGACCTACATAGAGTGGTCAGGTTTCAGACACCTTAAAACTTGAGATTTTGCTTTCGCTTATTTGTTCTCATTCAAATTAGTGTGAAGTAAAAGATACCAGACAGAATAGAAGAATTTCTTTGTTATTCCTATTACTAGGTGTTAGTCGAATCATACCATGGTATGGATGGATCCGGAATTCATATGTATACGATTTGTATGCACATGTGCACAGGGCGGTGTCGCGCGATGGCGCGGCGCCGGGCTTGCTCTTCGCACTGTGTGTTGAATGCATTGCGCATGCGATGCGGTAAACACGTGGTGTGAGATGTCGTACGTAATATTAAGGAAGCGCTCCTCATTGAGAGACCATTACCTGGTATCTGCAGCTGAGCTCGTGACACGCGTCTCAATTCATTGAGCTCGGGTCCCCTAGTATTACGTAAACTATCAGATTCTCCTATAATGACAAAGTATAGGAAAACGCTTCAGGATTGGATTTATAGAATTGATCGATCCTTTTATTGAATTGATCTTTTCTATTATCCTTTCTATTGATAGTCTTTGTGGTTCTTTCTTTGTCTTAGTAGTTATTAGTTTGCTTATAGAACCTGAACATCTAATCTATCTGGTATAAGGTGTGAAATGATAAAATAATAAGCTTAGTGAAGCTAATGAAACTGCAATGGCTCTACAGCGAAGACGCCTCTCTTGTTGAATGAATCGAAGTACAAGAACTTACCAATCGTATAATTGGGAATCTGCTTCCGTACTCTGTCAAAAGTTTCTTTGGGCATGTAGTGAATGATCTGCCCAGTCTCCAGCCTCTTGGTTCTTAATAGTTCTGCAGGGAGTTTAATCCCAATCGTGCCTTCCCGGTTACCCCTGAATAGAGTAAGTTGGAGTCCCATTGCTTCGGCTGCGGTAGTATCTTCTTTTTCTACTTGAGTCCGGTATGCTCTGTAGGCTAGGTGAGTTGTCTTTTGTATCCATCTTTCATATTCAGTCATGTTTCTTATATTGCCTTTCGTGTGAGATTATAATATTGAAATCATAATGTCGGAATCCTAATATCGGAAAGCTGAGTGCTACATTAAGACAGGAGCATTCAAATGATTCAGTTGCTGCTCCATAACTGCCCTTTCCTTCTTCTTACTACGGAACATCCCTTTTTCTTCCTGTTCATTATATACATTCCAGAAGAACTCCATCACTCGAAAAGCATGATAATCAATCAATACTTTATTCGTATATTTTTTGAGCGGGAATAATGCTCCTTCAATATCTATCATCTCAATATGGTATCTCTTACCTGCATAACTTTGCAGAAATTCAAGAAGAGTTAAATTGTTGGGATTGATTTTTTTTGGTGGTATGAAGTTCGAAAAATTCTTGCCTTGGTTAAAATAACTGAGCAACAAGTTTCCAAGCTTAATAGAAGTCCTTAATGACAATCTATATTCTTCATAAGAGGGCTTCTTATAGATATTCATCTTTTCTTCTTTGGTTTGCTCATCAATGTAAGATGAGACTGAGAAGCACTCGTTGAATTCTTTTTCGCCGCTGCTACGCTCTGTGGTCGCCAACATTGAATCATAATCTTGTTCGTAGTAAGGCCCGCTTAACTCATCCCTTTGGATCAGTTCAACGGGTTCTTCACCTTCTGTCGGTGTCTCGTTGTACATGCGCTCAATGAAATGCCACCAAATATAGTTATGAGTCGCATTCCTCACATTATTATATATCTCTACATTATTAGCTTCATTATCAGTAAACTTAATCTTTATATCTGTATCAGCGTATGAGTATGCTAACCCTATGATCGAACTGATAATCTTCGTGAGACCTTTCACTGGTATTTTAGCTTGTATCATCTTCTCAATGAGCATTGAAATGATATCTTTGCTCTCAGGAACAGGAGTCACGGCCTTCAACTTTCTCGTACTCGTAATGAGCCACTGAATCCTTGATTCAGTTTTATCACCCCATTCAGTACTCAATAGCTTGTTGTTTGCCTGGATACGACTGGCGAAAGTTAATACTTTAATTACTTCCTTCTTCGTTTCCTGTATCACTTCGTCTAACATCTCTTGGTTAATAGCAATGTCCGGCATACCATTATTGTATGCCCAAGCGATAACAGGTTTGTTAATCTTATCATTCAAAAGTTGTATCCAAGCATCTGCTGGTTCAACGAAAAGCTTGAATACTTCCAGTGCTTCCATAATGCGCAGTTGCATCTTATCATCGAATGATAAGTTTGTTTCATCTTGCTCGAATGGCACACTTAAGATATCAATTGGCAAACCAGTTTCTTGATTTAGTTGCACCATTTCATTTTCTGTTCTTAAATCTATGATATGGAAGCCATGTGCAAAGTCGCTATAGCTTATACCTGCTGGCAATCTGTTTTTCATTTAGTACCTTCCTTAGTTAATATTAGTAATATGCAAAGTAAGCTTCTTTAATCTTCCAAGTCATTCTCGTCTTCTTCTGTCTCAGGCCGGATACGTTTGTTACGTTTCTTCCCTTTAACTTTCTTTTCATTGATGTCATCATCGTGCCATTCGTCAGAGAATCGCCGACCATGTTTTTTAATCTTTTCTACTTCACGAGAGCCTTGGCCCATTTGTTGTCCCTATTTGAGTTTGAATAACATTAGGTAAAAGTGATTATCGTACTACCGAGCTACTGGCTTAGGTGCATATCCAGGTTTAGGTGCATATCCAGGCTTTGCTGTTCCATTGGTAGGTTTCCCATTCTGTGCCTTGTTATCTGTCTTGGGTTTGCTTTTGTCGAAGCCTTTAAAATCAGGTTTTGCGTCCATGTGTTCTTGTCCTTTTAGATGTATGCCTATAAGCATTGTGATAGTGAATAAAATAAAACCCATAAGCCTGGAGAAATAACTAACCAAGCTTATAGGAAATAAAAGAAGTGATAAAACTGTAAAGTATTCTGGTTTCAATGCTCTAATAGTTTAAGAAATGCTGTCTAAAGCTTGCTCTTCTGCACTGATATCAGTTTCAGTATCGGTCCCAGTAGTAACCTTATCCTCAGGGTTTCTCAAAATATCCCATCTATCTACAGTCATTTCCAGAGTCTGCTGAGTGATCCCCTTACTGTCTTTCCAGCTTCTCATCCGCATTGGACCAGTCACTCGGACAGAGGCTCCTTTCTTGCATACTTTGGCGAAGTTCAGGCCGGGCTGTCCCGCTATCATCAGATTGACCCAAGTAGTGGTTCTGGCATCTTTGCTACCTTCGCTGATAGCAACAGATACTCTTGTAATTTCTCTACCTGAAGTAGAGGTACGAGTGGTGGGTTCGCCACCGAGGTTACCGACGATAAAGCCGGTGAATGAGGTTTGCATATTAGTTTCCTTTGTTTGAGTTGTTTAGTTTGTTTTAGTTTATGCAAATAAGTCTTGTTGAAATAAGATTTGCTGAAATAAGATTAATCGAAATTATTAAGTATTAAGCATTAAGCAACCTATGCAGCTTCTGGACCATTGGGCGGTAGAGGTTCTGGTTCTCCGCTCTCAAACCCCTTTACTTTATTTCCATTCAAATCATATATTTCCAGATTTCTATTATAAGTAGACAAGAAGTCTTCTTCACTAAGGCCAAGCATGGCTAATATATCAGCTGTATTGAATTGTATATGAAGCGGAAATATTTTTAAAAAGTTTGGTCCTCTTACTACATATCCATGTGCAGGACTAGAATAAAGGATGATGTCGCGGCCTAAAGCTTTTATTTCTTCTGGTAAGCTATTCCAGATCCTTTCTAACATTTTTGGGTGTATGCGACTGCCGTTGTTTTCCAACTCTTGTAGGTTGAGTATAACTTTCTGGTTCATTATCATTCAGCCTATCCTTTATGAGTTTAAAAAATTCTTTTAGATTGTTTAACGCCATTTGTTTTTCATTTATGGTTTCATTTTTCATATATCATATACAACGAAGTTGATTGTAGATTTTTCTAATATCTGACTTACATCATTCCAGTCCAAACCACCGATGCCACACCCAATCCTTGGTATCGCTACTTGATTGAGTTTCGTAACATTCGGCAGCTTCTTTTCTAATCCAGCGATGGCTTTCTCGATGTAATGAAGGTTTGCATTTGGTCCAGGTTGTTTCTGGGTATAAAGGTTGAAGATGAACTTACCTCGTGCATAAACAAAACTGAAACTTCCAGGTTCGTTTGTCTTCGCAAAGTATGCTCTTTTGTCTACAGTAAAAGCTTCTGGATATTCTGCTCTAATCGCTTTAGCAACACCTGCGCCCATTACATTTTGGCAGTTACATCCATGTGCTATGACTTCTTCAGTTGCCTGAATGACCGAACCTTTTTTATATGAAAGCATGTTTATTTCCAGTTACCAGCAATTTGAATTGTAATAACGTTCGTCTTCGTCTTCCTTTACCAAATCATTGATGCCAACGAAATATAGATCTGTATCGAACTCTAAACCGAATGCAGAAATGGCCTCGGCAAGCTTTCTAACACGGGCCTTATGTTCCACTATATCCGTTGGCAGATTAGCTTCTGCTATTTCATTCAACAATTCTTGAATTGCTTTAGTTCATTCTGTTCCATAATTTTCTTTACCTTCAATTTTAGTTTCTTAATTACATTCTCTCAATTACATTCTCTAAAAGAGATGTAAAAACTCTCTATCGCACCGGCATCCTGTTCCAAATCGATTTCCTCCAACGGAGGTATCTCGATGTTAAAATGACTTGCTGCGTCTTTTAAACCATTATAATCATCTAATACATCTTGCCATGACCATGTATGCTCACTCTCCATCCCTTTATAAAAACGATAAGAACGAATGAGCTGTTTAAAGTGACGCTCTAATCTATTTAGTTGATAGTATCTTTCATGCATGTCTTCATGTAATTTCTCAGCTACTGCTGATATTGTCATTAAAGGTTCTTTATCCATGTTACCTCAATTTGTGAATTCAAAGCCATTGAATTGTACATCACAAAATCCATCAATCCCACCATTTATTTCTAGATATAGGAACTCGGCTAATGTCTCTGCCAACTCTTCTTCATTTCGATATGTTCTTGTATAAGAACAATCATCGTTACCACAAAGATAGATAGCATCTGGATCGTCTGGACTTTGAGATGAATTGCTGCAATAGGTCCTTTTATTTGCTTTTTCATTTTCATTAAGAGGGCAATACCATTTCTGTTCATGTGCATCGAAACTCTTACAGAACATACATGCATAAGCATCGCAAAACGGGCCAGCCCAGCAATAGGCACTATCATGATGGAATTTCCAGTATGTTTCTATCCATTCACCCTTGTTCTTATCATCTGGAGATACCAGCCATTTTCTCCATGGAATATCTTCTAATAGAAAAGGAGGGAGGATGGGTATATTAAGTTGTTGCCCGGCCAACTGTCCCATTTCATAGATAATTTGATAGTCGTCATGCTTTGGTTCAATTTCGAAGTATTGCCACCAAGCTTCCTCTTTGTAGTTTTTATCTTGGTGGAATGCTCCACGTCTAAAATGAATAAACTTCTGATGGTCGAAGGAATCGTTCTTTGTATCGAAGGTTTCTTTATATAGGTTATAAAGTGTCCTTGAAACACTATCTAATGAGCCACCACAATCTAAACAAATATCCCTTGAGCGTACTACATTGTTAACTGAGCATTTACATGGATAAAGGATTCTATGTTCAACCATTTCTAATATTTTCTTCATACTTATATTGTGTAAGAAGATATCAATATCATTTTGATTGGTGAATATCTGTTCTTTTTGATAGACCGAGTTATGTCTCGTACCGCGAATCTCTTGGCGACCTAATAACAAATCTTCCATCAGTACCTGTTCTGTTATCACTTTGTTATTATCCAAAATCACATATACAGGATGATACCTACCTTCTCTTGTCGGTTCGTTCAGGAGCATAGAATCCTCGCTTTTTATTCATTTTAATAATCTGAATCTTATTCGTCATCCTCTCCGTCATCTTCCCAGTCAGAATCGTTATCATCATTGCAAACACTATCAGATACCTCACATTCAGAATCAATCTGGGAAGCCAGCCTATGCACCTCTCTGAATCGAGTAGGCCAGTTCTTATCTTGATATTCCTCACAAATGACTACACTCTTAAGAAGTTTGGAGCCCGAATATAGATCAGCACGTTGTGCGTAATGTTTATTCCATAGAAAAGAATGGGAACCCTGCTGTCCAATCTCAATCCAATTTGCGGTATTTAGATTGAATCTACGAATAATCTCACTGAAAGGTCTTATTTCAATACCAGTTGCATCTTCCAGTTCTGAAGCTGGGATATATTGTTCATCATAACGACTATGCATCTTATCATCAAAAATGTCATCAGCCACATCTCCTACATCACCATAGTCTTCTATAACTTCTTTAAAAGTCCTCTTTTCTGCTACGAATAACCAATCCTGAATCTTATGTGCTATCTCTCTGAATAGCATCGCTTCCGGAGGAATGAGAAAGAATACCCCGATTCCGGTGCTTTCCACATATCCATTTACGTAGCAAATGAAGTCTAGTTTAATATCCTCAATTTCGTTCAGTTTCTTCGATGCCATTTAGTTTTCCCAAGGACAAGCAAAAGGTAGTATTAATTCAATGCCCATTTGATGTAAAACTTCTTTATCTTGAAATAAGAAATCATGTTCTTTATCAGCCCCTACTCCTGCTTCATGATAAGCATCTTCCAACTCATCAATGGTAGTAAAAGCTCCATAAGCAACACGCATGAAAGCGCAATAGTTATGGAAGTAATTGAGCTTTCCGTCATATATGTCTATATAGCAATACATTGGATCCTTTTATTTTAGTTACTAGTTACTTTGCACTGGGCGAAATGTAGATAATGCTAATGCTTTAAACTTCGTAGCCGCTTCAGGCTCTAATATAACCCATTTACTATCAGCAGGTAAGAAACATAGCTCACCTGGGTTACCTGATAGAAAGCAAGTATGAAGTGCTTTCTCTTCCATCTCGCTGATGAGCTGTAACATCTCTTTTACAAACTTCTCAGGCATGAGTCGCCCGCTAAAATAACATCTCAACTGACCATCTCTGATCACTATCTGATCCCAAACAAATGCTGGTACTTCATATACACTCATATACCATTCAGTCTGTTCAAATAATTCTTTTAAGATTTGGGCCCAGCCACCATACCGAATGATGGGGAGCTCTGTATCTCTCAATTGATGCTTGTAACGATTGAATAGAGCCTTAATGTAAGGATTGACATCCATTTCGTTCTCTCTATGAAAATGCTAGAGTAGTAAAAGAAATACTAAAATAATATTAGTTTGTAATACCGTTGATACTATTGTAACGCTCGCTATTTAGTACTTTCATCATTGCTTCATAAGGCGTTTCTTCCTTGTACTCGCTAAACCCACTGAAAATATACTTCAAGATGGAAGGTGAGAAACCGCTCACGAGCATTACACCTGAAGTATCATGAGAGGCAGGACTGTTGTTATAATCCATTACATTCCAAAAGACAATTGTAGGTGCTTTATATCCATACTTGGCAAATACTCGCTTCAATAAGTCCGAAGCATTATCTACTTCTCCACCCGTTGCCTGATTAAATTGCATATCGCTGATGATAAGTAAATACTCTGGCATATCTTTTTGTTCTACATGTTCAGCTTTTGCTTTCTTTCCAATCAGTTCTGCTACTGCCTGTAAGTCAGTACTATAACCCCAATCCATATTCAATACCTGATTGACTCGATTATGAAGTGAGCCAGGCTTGAGTTGGAGAAAACCTGGGCTATCTGCAAATGTAATAAGATGGTCCTTGAAAGGTCCTTTGTTTCTTTCAGCACAATACAGTCCCAGTCCAATTGCAACATCAACTGCCTTGATCTTTGAAATGCCAATGGTTACTCTCATTGAACCAGAGACATCTGATATAGGTAGAATTTTGGCATTACTACCGAAATAATCTGGCAATGCATTCCACATCGCCTCCAAAGTTGGCACCTCTTGTCCTAATGCCTGGGCACTAATCTCGTGAGGGAATAACTGCCCGCTATGAATCTTTACAGTCTTGTCACCGATAAGAACCTTATTGATATAAAGTTCATATCCAGTCTCGTCATGCTTCTTAAAAGCATCTTTATAATTCATATGAGCCTTACTTGGTACATGGGAGTAGTTTATCTCAGTCCACTTATTAGCACACATCGTCTGTTCAACTACTTTTGTATGCTCTGCGATATGCTTTCTATAACGCTTTTGATTCCAACCTAATTGTCTAACAAGTAGAAGCCAAATATTATATTCAGTCTTGTCCTTGTTGTCCTTGCTAGAGGATTCTCTTGGGGCCCATTTGCAAGCAAGTCCATCTCCATTACGAATGGCAACAGAATAAAAGGAAATCATAGCTGCTTGGGCTGGAGTACCAAATAGAACAAACAAATCATCCCACCGCCCATAATAAGGTACAAGATGAATAAGAGATTGAACCATACCAGGATTTGCAATGGCTAAAGCCTTTAAACATACGCGGAAGAAATCTCTTTCACCCTGTCCACCTCTACTATCGCGAGCATAGAAAAGAGCTCTCAATGCATATATAGGATTTTCTTTGTAAGCCGCCGCAAATAAATTCACCTTCTCTGCTTCATCATTATTCCGCATCGCTCCACTCTTGCTAAACATATTCAGCAAGTTAGAACCAGTAGAAGAGTTTGCAGGTAATCCATTTAAGGTGGTTGTGTTGGCAACATGCATAGCAGTAAGAAAAGGGTTGACATTAGAGGTCGTATTCATATTAGTCTCCAGAATTGTTCAATTATTAATTCTTAATATTAGTAAAGGGCAGAATAGCGTTTTTTGATCGGTGTTTTGCTGCGACTATTCTAGTTAATCAGTTAGTTAGTTATTTAGTTAAATTGTCAGTATCCCTTTGTTTTCAGTTTCATTGGTTTGAATTTTGGGGTGGCTGCAAGGATACTTATATTGTTTTAAATTATCAGAATGGCTTTCTTGCAGATTAACGGTTTGCTTTGTATGGATTGCTGCAACCATTCTTATTCCTTTGGAATTCTTTTATAAGACTTTATTTATTCTTCTTAAGAACATATCACTGTTGAGGTATAATAGTCGCTATCTTCTATATCCGATAATAACTCTTCAATGGTGGGTAACTTCCATGTCAGACCATTCGCCTCAAGGCAGTCTTCAAAACTTCGATATCTTTCCCTTACGTCTTCTAGAGTTGCACGACCATTAAGGTATCCATGTTGATCTGCATACTCTTCATCGGAAAGGTGACCAGTTGTTTTATATATGCGACAAGCAGAGTGTAGCTCATCTAGGTAACCCTGGATGTTCTCTAATCTATAGTAGATTGTATCTATCTTCACCGACATCGTGTACTCCTTGCTCATTCCATTTCTTTTCAGCTTCTGGATCCCTTACCAGTCGTCCATCTTGAATGGCTGCTATTGCCTTGGTTAAATAATCCTTTCCATACAATGCATAGAACCTTACTACTTCTACATATAAATCAATTGCTCTGTCTCGAAAAAAGCCAGATGTAATGTTCGTACAAATGCGCATCAATCCATAATAGAATGCCTCATCTGTTGTTACTAAAGGTCCTTTCCAGTTACAGAAGAATGGTAGTAAAAGGCGCTCAAGACCCAATACAGTTGCTTCTTCTACAACTGCCATAACCATTTCTTCCTTGGTCAAATCTTGCATGCGCTTCTGGCCGGTTAATACTTCGGCTCCAGGTACTAGCATTTTTCGATAGATTGGTTCTTCTGTAAATGCTATTACTTCATGAATTTTATCATGGTTATAAAAGTAAGGTACTGCTACCTTATTTCCAAAGAATTTGGCTGCAGGTTTATTAAGGCTTATATTCTTCTTTTTTCTAAATAGATCCTTTTCTCTATGCTCTTGCAACCGCTTCTGATAAAAAGGATGAATCTTAATATCATCCAATTGTTCTAGATAGAGTTGCTTAGACCAATTGTGATAGTCAGCAATGTGCTTTTGCCAGTTACTGACGGTTTGGGCCAATGTATCGCGTGGCAAAATAAAATAACAACACACTCTCTTCTTCATAACAGCATGATAAAGAGTTTCACCATCAGTTAGTAATTCATAATCTGTTTCAGTATTGCCAATCGTTACATCGATTGGCAATAGCTTTTTATTGGTTGGCATGAAAACATAAGATATATTATTACGCTTTTCGAATGTTATCTGTTGGTCATGATAATCTACCCAACTGGCTTGTAGCTCAGTAGCCAATCTATCCAAGTACCCAGGATGACATAGTATATCTACATCATTGATCCTGCGTTCTACTTTCACTTCTAAGTTTGAACTACCAGTCAGAATGTATGGTCTCATATTATGGTTCCGTTTCTTTGTCTTTTTTAGGTAGTATTGTCATAAATGGATACAACAAAGTTTGTGCTATCCATATGATTGCTTTGGCTAACCAAACAAAAGGCTTATGCCAATGGAAAGCAAACAGAGTGAAAAGTGATGCGATAATGATAAATTCATTCATGATAGGAAGGAAAGCAAATACTGCGTCATCTGGCTGGAGCTTATCCAATGTACCTTGCTCATAGTATTCTATGATGAGGATTCCAATTGCAGTCACAACTCTAGTAATGATAAAATACCATATAATTGTATTCATTAAACTCCCAATGAATGCAATATATCTGCTGATGGAGCAGTCGCTTTCCTCTTTACAGCCTCTTCTTCCGATAGAGTAACAAACCACATTCCTTCTCTCATCAGCCTTCCTCTTTTCCCTGTAAAGAAACATGTTCTATACGAAGCCTTTTCTAGAGCGATACTCAGATTAAACCATGCATTTGATAGTTCTTCCGAATGTGGATAGGAAGTGTAAATACGTAACCCCCCAAACTTCTCTTTTATAGTAGTAATCTTAAAATCAATTGGAGGGTGTCCATTACGTTTAAGCTGATCCTGGTAAGTAGTAATCCATTCACAAGCCACTCTTACCAAAGGATACCAGCCCAAACCCAACATATTGATCTGCCCATGATCTGCCTCTGCAAACAAATCAGGGTAATCGCGATAAATAGATATGAGTGCTTCCAGTGTTGCCTGCTTATAAGCAGCAGGCTCTCCCATGAAATCAAGACCATCCGTGATTTCTTTTTCTCTCGTTATAAAATCCATTTTATTTCTCTATTTCAGATGTTAAAGATATTTCATATTTCCAATCTTGGAGGAATGGAGCTACTGCTTCCTTAACTTTGTTTATATCACCATCTTTTATAATGGTCTTATCGTATAAAACAATATCATTTGCTCCGATATATCCCATTGCTCTCATCCACTGAGCAACCTCAAGACACGATTGGACACCATGATATTCCATGTCAGTAGCGGCCCCTTCATCGCCGAAAGTAAATATAAACTTCAGGTTAACTGGATCACTCCTATTTTGCCCATAAAGAAATATATTCATCAAATCAATGGGATTGCGTATTCCTTCGATGATACTATATTTCAATCCTTCATCGTTACCTGCAAAATGGTATCGCTCTATAAGAAAGTCATAAATTTTATAAGTAGAACGTAAAGGAGTTTTCTGAAGCACTTCAATAGCTGCGCGGGTAATAACCTCTCTATCGGATCCTTCTGGTACAAGTTCTCTTGCCCACTTCCCAGCGGAGTATGTCTTAAATTTGGGATTGGTACTTTCAACTGCCTTTGCAACTGTAGATTTCCCAGTACCCGAAAATCCTATTAGAATGATCATGCTGATTCCTTATTTACAGTTTATTCCTAGCTACTTGCTGCTTCTAGCATTGGGTTTTTGAAGATATCAGTAAGGGAGATATGGTTAGTGGCTGGATGGATCATCAACTCATATTCACTTGCCGCCAAGGCCATCCATTCTTCTCTTGCAATAGTCCAACCTCGCGCAATGAACTTATAAGCTCTTAACAGCTTACCAGCTGAACGACTATCCTTGACCCCTACAAGCACCTTATTCTCGATATGATCAGTGCTTTCGATCCACAAGTTTTCACCTTGTGGTGAATAAGTATTTTGATTCATAATGAAATCAAAATCTTTTCTAGTATCAGAAGGCAATCCATGATGAGATAAAATAAAGTTCAGCTTAACCACATTCAGCTTACCCTCGATGTTCCCAAGGATGGTTGTCCTACTCTCTCTTAAGGTCATCATAATTTTATCAAGCTGAGCGGCTGTCGGTAGCTCTCTGAAATAGACATCATAATCCTTAATAGGATCACCATTCCACAAATCACGAATGCATCCGCCCCCGAAGAATAGACCCAAATCCATCAGGTCTGGCAAGACCGCTAGTATCTGATAATATACATGGTTCAAGTGTTTTCGAATCATCTCGGGGCGATTAGTATCAAATGCAATTTCCATAGTTTCTCCTAGTGTTGAATTATAATGTTACGGATAAGAGCTATTTACCAATAAGCTTACAATCCCTCAGTAACTTCTTTACTTTTATATCAGGTACAAAAGCAGTAGCTGTAATCTCATCCCCGATATCAGGCTCTTTGAAATTAATGTATTTGATATTTGAGTTAGTGGCTTTCTCTAGCAACTTCATATGTTGGTGGATATCTGCACATGTTACAAGTACCAAGGTATTTGATTTCTGATACCATTCCCGATCTTGTTCTTTATAATGTTCTGTAAACTCACGTAATGCATGAGCACTTTGTACGGCTTGATATCCTATGGATAGATCTCGCCTTGTTAAAACATAAAGCTTATCGTGCTGACTAGATTGATCTTTAATACCTTCACTAATTCACATCTCTGATTCCATTTTAATATTTTAATACCTCTCGATTGGGTTTCCTTTTTTATGGCCATTTGATTGAAACAATGACCACATCTCGATATCCTGCCACGGCATCTATTTGATAATCAAGTCCTTCTTCGATGCAAATCTCTGCAACCATTGATTGTGCATCTCCACCGTGAAAGAAGTATCTTGCCTTTGCAAGTTCATTGATATCTGCATAACATGGGAACCCTTTCCCGATATCAATAACGAAATCCAGATGGTTGTAGCCATGATGTGCACGGTCTACTAACATCTTCTTGATAGTCTGATAGAAGGTTTTCTTGTTTTCTAAATATATCGCCCTTGTCTTTGCTTTTGTGTCTTGGGTTATAAAGGTAAGATGTTCTTTTAAACTGCGTGGCAGCTTAGATTCGGATTCTAGATTCATTGATATTGTAATTCTCCCTTTTTATTTGCTGCTTTTATTTGCCTTGAATGGCAGCAATTCTATCTTCTATCTCTTTCTGTTTGGCAAGTAAATCAATCAATCCTTAGCTTTACTTTTAGTCTCTAAACCTATCCTCTTACACATCTGACTTATTGTCATGATTTCCTTAGGAATATATTCGACATAGTAAGAATATTGAACATTGCTACTGAATGGTCCCTTTCCAAGTGTCTCGGAACGGTGAAACCTTATTGGAATCAGCTCGGATGGGTCTTGTGTTTTGACAACACCGATCTTATTTGTATATGTATCATATTCGTTTATCAGTTGATGCTGATAGACTTGATATGCATCGGTTCTATCTTGTAACCATTTTGTTTCGCTCCACCTAGAAACATTACTAAGAGCAGCTACGATTGTAGCATCAGTGCGAGCATGATTTGTTAAAAGTCGCCAACTCTTACAACGTTCCTTGTTCCAGAGGATGCCATCAAGCTCCCACACCTGTTCGCCTTTAATAGAATTTTTGGATCGACATCTTACATAGTTCTGTCTGCGACCCTTAATATTTTCAATAAATATAAGAGATAGTTTCTCATTTCTCTCTAAGCTTTCTGCAATAAGCATTTCGCCAGGTTCTAATAAACAGAAATCTTCGAATGTCAATTCAAACATAGTATAATGACCTCTTATTTATGCTTGTCCTAACCTTCTTCCGTTTCCGTTTCCTCTTTTCCCCATTCGACAACAAGGAGGAATTCTTTAATCTCTTCTTCTTTGATTCCCTCTTCTCCTTCTACTATATGTTTCAGTTTCACACCCTTATATCCGTCTGTGGAAAAGCCAAAAGCTTCTTCGATGAATTGAAGCATCTGCTGGGCTGTAAACGATATCCTTACTTCGATATCAGTGAGTGTATGTTTAAGCTTGATTTGAGAAGGGTCTAGTCCCATGATATTACTCGTTGATTTGTAGTGATAATGATAATGATTTGCATATTACATATTGCATATTGCATACTTACAAAATTAATCTTTCCATTCCAGTTTCCGGCAGGTTCTACTATGGAAATCTTCCCAAAGTTTCTCAAACGTTTCGAAGCCAGTATCAAACTTACCTGGTTTTGCAATGTTGTCAATCTGAGCATTCCAAACGCTATCCTCAAAGGCAGTTATGTCCTCAATTTTTAACTCACAATGAGCGATTATTTCTCTCAATGTAAATTCTCTATTCTCACTTCTATCTCTAAAATTTTCCATTGCCTGATTAATCGTTAGATAATCATATACATTCCCAAAATAGACAAAGTTGTCACTGAAAAAGCCCGCACGTTTTGTAAAGGGACTATGATTGGAATATAAGAAACTATAAGCAGCCATTAAGAATTGCCTATCTGTTGCAATTTTACCGGCCAGCTCCGAAGCCATCTTATTTCTTTTTTCTATTCGTCGTTTCTCTATGCTTTTCCCTATGAATGTGTAAGTTTTACCAACAAAAGTAACTGATAATATCAGTGGACTAATAAGTAAAAACCAAAAGATACCACAAGTGGTCTGCGGGAAATTTTCTTCATAGATGCCAAAGATATATACGAAATACTTATGTAGGAGCGTTCCACGTTTGATTTGAATTGTTTTCATTTTCCTATTACCAGCTTGGTCCGTTATTGTTAGAGTTGTAATGGAAGCCATCATGGCCTCGTTCCTGATTACAGATATAAGAATAATGATCTATGACCGTAGTAGAAGCACATATATTCGTTTCTTCCATCAGATGTCTCATGATAAAGCCTTGAATGCAGTCACAATAATGATTTCCTACAAAACCACTGCCATAACAGCCTTGGCCAATGCAAGAGAATTGGCTTGTATCAAGACATACTTCAAGACCTTTACTCATATCGTTCATCCTATTAGCCTTGCAGAAGTCCATTGGTGGTTATTCGGACAGGTATAAATTTCAGTTGCATTGTCAAAATGATTGAACTCTAAATCACATTCCCAACACATGATAATGTTATTTCTTAATTCTTTCAGGTTAGTCAGAGCTTCTTCGAAGTGTACTACATTATAAGATAGATTGTGATATTGAGCCCATCGCTGGACGGTTGGATGTTTGTGACGAACAAGACATTCTACGCAAATTAGGTTCCTTTTCTTCGTTTCATATTCGTCAAATACATGCCCAGAATGATGTAAAGTTGTGACTTCAATTAAAAAACCAATCCCAACCCGAGCGACATCAAAGGATAAATTATCGCAAAGTTCACATTTCATTGGTGCTTTTGCCGCCAAGCAAAACTCATATTCCTTTTCCATCATTTGAAATTCTTTTTCTAGTAATAGGAATTGGGCTTCCGCAACGACAGGCTGTTGAATGATTGGTCTCATGTGATCCTCATAAAGTTTTACAGTTTAAATAACAGATGTTGGATGCATACATCATTATAGGCTTCTTGTAAAGTAATCGGTCTTAGCTCTGGGTTATCAACGAGAAATGGCTGAGGTGCCCCAGATTCTGATGTCGAATAAGCGACCCATCTATCATTACCACATTCTTTACAATATATTTCCGTGAATGGATCATTCTTAAAACAAAAAGGGCAAGGCCAACCATATCGATGCTTTTCCCAGACACCTGCATCTACTAGGAATTGTTGCATACTTGCTACATCCCGGCTCATCTTTTTATCATCCATTCTATCTTCCCATGCTATACTAGACTAAATTAGATGCAATTTACTTACATATTTCTGTTTATATTCGTTGAATACATTACGCGCAATCAATAACTCTTCTCTGTTAAGGCACAATGAGTCGCATAGCATCACCCTCTTATACCCAGCTTCTTTTAACCAATCTAATTGGGTGAAGTCTGCAAAACTTGGTTGCTTATTAGCAGTTTCATGTACAGATAATAGAATTCTACTACCGGCCAATGCTTCGGGATCAGCTTTAATAATCAGTCTTAAAGCTCTCAATATATCTGAAGGTCTAGATAGTTCAACATATAAATCACCACATGCGGCACATAACACAGTATCTTCAGTTGGTTTATATGTGCGTGTAAACTTCAAGCCAGGTATCGATTCAATCTTCAAGATGAACTCATGGCCCGGCCCAACAATATCTCTCAACTGGTTTACTTCTTCCCAGTCCTCTACATAACTAATAAACCATCTCTTGCATCCATATGCTTTGAATAGTTCAATCTTCTCTAGTTCTATAGGAGTATAAATTTCTTTTTTAAGCCTCCTCAAGGAAGGATGTCTGATATGAAAGCTCTCTCCGGCTTTTACATTGTAACGTGGATTTGCTGCCATGCGCAGCAAATAACCATCTTCTTCTATTGAGCCCAATATCGCAGGATCTTCACCACCTTTGAAAATAATATTAGTTGGGAGTTCTACTCCAATTGGGTGGTTAATCCTTATTATCAGATAATTGGGATCTGGTATCGTTTCTACTACACGTAACTGCCTTGCTTTCACATCAAACCATAAAGGTACTTTGGATGGTCTTGCATTCAAAATGCTGATTTCTTTCTTTAATTGCTCTGGACTTGTCATTGCACTATTAAGTCTAATCCCTTCCATATCTTCGAACTGAGAGAATTGATCGAAGTGTCCGAAAGATGGCCACAGTGTTACCCAAAGATTAAATATTTCAGAGTCATCCATGATTTATACCTTTATGTTCCTTTCCTTAAGGCTTCCTACATAAGCTTCTTACTGGAATTAGCTTTGCTTGTCCTTAAAGTAGTTGACTTTGTCCCCAAGTTCTGAGGTACATATGGGGTAAGTGCCTTTGAATCTTTGGAAGGCAACATAACAGTTTTCAATGCTTTGAATACCGTATTCACCTGTCCAGGATTCTGTCTTCCTTTTAGTTCCTCTTCGAAATACTCTTCTCTACCTGTAACTCGGGCAAGTAATCCGAACAACACATCCACTACACGCTCTGCTTGATTAAGGATTGCAATTCTATCTGAGCCAATGAGTTCTACCCATCTCTTCTTGGTAGAATGGCTGGAATCGTACTCTTTGTAAATGAGGAATACCTCATAACGTTTCATTAAGTCTTCGAATACCTGTTCCGTTGTCACTTCTCGTTCTAATGTAACCTTAGCTGCTTTGGCAATGTCTACACTAATGTTAGCGTAAGGAGATTCATCGGCAATGAACACGATGACTGGTTTACCAATAACTTCAGGTGTTTCTACATTATGAAGTGCATATAGCGCAGCTAATTCATAAGTTTCCATGGCTTGTCCCCCACCACCTTTCTCTATTATCAGCTGTTTCAAGCTATCTGTCAGAGCCTGCCGGTTTGCAAAATTGGTTGTCTGCAATGGATACTTATCTGAATAAGCATCTCCTACAGCCCAGAAACTAATCTCTCCATCAGCACCAAGGTAGTTTTGTCCTTCCATATCAAGTAAGGGGAGCTTACCGAAAATGGCCCCAGGCCAATCATCCATTGAACCAGTAACGTCTGTTACAACAATGAGGGCAGATGTAGCATCTGTCGCAATATTGTCTTGGATGAGACCACTTGCATCTACCTTCTTAGCAAGAGCTGCCGTGTAAGAACGGCTTTTAACATCTGTATCATAAGATGCTTTGGCGGCTGAGAAATCATGACCAGCCCAAGCACCAGGTGTCCAGTCACTATCCTCTACTTCGTCATCAAACATTTCCTGCTCCTTCCGTTATCTTGGCATTCAATTTATCTTGTAATTTTGCAATCTGTTTCTGGAGGTCATTGATTTCTTTCTGATTGCGGAATAAGACCATGTCTTCATAATGAAAATCAAATACATTCCCATGATCCCGGCATAATTCGAACAATATTTTGATATCTGCTGGTATGTAGATTTGTAGGATGATTTCTCCTTTCTCCCGCTCCAAGGACAAGGTATCTTCATCCGTGCCAAAATCAGCCCAGATGTAATCATCATAGATATAATCTATGGCTTTCATGAACTCGTTTAGTTCAACTATTGTATCCCCAATTGGTTTCAATTCAGCCCTATCTTTCATATTAAAGTCTGTTATCATGAAATTGGTAGAATTGAGATTGCTGAAGATGAATCTTTTGAATTCTTCCTTAATGAGATTCCTAAGATTTCCCATCTCAGCTTCTCTTAATTTAGTGTTAATGATATAAGTTTCGATAGCCAAGAGGTCTGCTGACTGAAGCATTTTGTTTCCTAACGAGGTTGTTTTCATACTTTCAATTTAATAAGGCCAGTTGTGGCGCGGCCAAAACTCTCTGTTCTAATCTTTGCGAATTCATCGATATAAGAACTCTTCTCATCGAGTCTATCCAATGGATTACGTTTCGTAAGCTTCTTGATAAAATTAGATAAAGGAGCTGGAACTTTGCCGGGTATTTCATGTCTCATTGTTCTAGTAGCATCACCGCCATTCAGCATGTAGATCATTGTCATCCCCAGACTATAGAAATCTGCCTGAGGCAATAAAGGCTTTCCTTTTACTTGTTCTGGTGGAGCAAATACTTCAGTATACCCAGCAGGTCTATTTGTCGAATCAGGTTTTGCAACTGATAACCCAAAATCAACTAAGTAAGCTGCATGCTTATCATCTTGCACAATGATATTCTGAGGCTTAATGTCCCCATGTACTACACCATTATAGTGCAGGTACTGAAGAGCCTGTAGGACACGATGAATGATCCATGAACATATCTCAGGCTCCAATAAGAAATTGTTATCATGGTAAGCCGTCACGACTTTCTCAATTGTTCTGCCTTCTATGTAGCTCATCGCTAACGCTAATGAGCCATCTTCCAATGCAATTAAGTTCCTAACGGCAGGCAAACTATGATGCCTTAAATCCCACATTACCTGTGTCTCTCTCATCATAATTGCTCTGTCATCAGGGCTGATATTTGACATATGTTTAATGCAGGTAAGTCCCTCTGTTAAGACATGCTTGCCAATGTAAGTAATCCCAAAACCACCTTCAGCAATCTGGCTCTGTAGAATGAAGTCGCCGATCTGTTTAGGATTAGCGAACCGCTTTTCATCATATTGTTTACGTTTTATATTGTCACCCAACACAGCATATGCTTCATTGATAGCAGTCGCTCTATTTGAAAACGATGGATTTATATCTGGATGATAAATCTTCATAAGGGCTTTGTGCGCGGCATGAATAACAGTATCACTTGCCCCCGGATGTACTTGTAACATTTCATAATAGTCTTTCATTTATTTACTCTCCAATTATGAAGCTATATGGAAATAAATTACTTAAGCCACCAATCTTTAATGACTATCTGTAACTTGCCCAATACATCAATCCAGTTTAAGTTATTAGAATCTAACTCATTCTCACTCTCTTTCTTAATATCAGTAAGCATCCAGCGCATGAAATCACCAGTCTTCTTCTTATCTTTTACCCCACCGGTTGCCGCTAGTCCCTGCTTACAACGAGCTTCTGTTACGAAATAAGTAACAAACTTATCTACATTCAGCACATCAGCTTTTACTTGTACTGGTTCTTTTGCCGCCGTAACGCGGTGTAATAAGCCTTTGGCTTTGAACATACGTATCTCTTCTGGCACATCTCCTTGTGCATAGAAGACCAAACCTTCTCCTATGCCGGAAACATTAAAGGTTTCTTTAATAAAAGGATCTTCTTCTTCTATATGAGAAATCCACATATTGATTTGGGCCGCTGCTTCTACGAGGGCTTCGGGGCTTGAAAAATCAATGGTAATCTCTCTTTCCTCAAATGGAATAATAAACTTTGGTTCGAACATATCTAATGCAACGATGTCTGCTTTCTCTGTTAGAAGCTTCCCATCTTTTTCTACAGCAAAAACAAAAAAACGTTCAACAGCTAACTTTCCTACGGCTGTAGTATCACTCACAGATGGTCCGGCCCATTCACCATATACAATCATATCTGATATCTGGCGACCTGATTCTAACAACCCATAATAATGTGGGTCGCTCATGCCATCCATCCATGGACGTGTTGCTTTCATCATCCTCGCGAATCCAAAGTTGTCATCTTTTGGAGTGACATCCTTGGTCCGAGACTGGAAGAAAACTTCTCCATTTTCGAATCGTATAGCACCATTCGTGCCATCCAATTTAATCTTGGCTTTATAAGTAACGGTTGGAGCAATACCCAAATGTCCCATTGTCTTGATAAGATTATGAAGACCTTCGATTGAAGGCCATGGCTTGAATGACATTTTCTAATTCCTTTCCTTAATTATTCCTTAGTATTTCGGCTTTCTTTTTTGTCGTCTTTTCTCTTGGGTATTCCTACCGCGATACTGAAGCCTTCAAATAGAAAGATCATCATTAGATTAATGATTCCCCACAGCGGCAAGAACCAAATTGGAATTGTATCCGCATTCATAATCCAAAAAATGACATACATAATCATCAACCGCATTGAAAACCAAAATTCTTCTCCAATTCTCTCCCAATCTAAATCCTTCATTTCATCTCCTTCGAATTATATATTATCTGTATAAAATCATAAATTATAGCTGTTCCCAAGGATAAGATTACATATAGGATCCATCCAACAATGGTCGGAGCAGTACCTTGGAAACAGTATGTTACAGCGATGAATACCAATATATTAATACCTTGGATGATTGCATCCGTAGTAAATAATGTAGGTGTAGATCGCATTGGATTAGTTTTCATTTCAACCTCTCATTCCGACTTCTCATTTCAACTTCTCATATTCTTCTGGAGTAACCTTTTCTTTTAATTTCTTAAGCCAGGCAATATTCTTCCATTTATAGGAATCCAACATACCTGTCTTTTTATTGTAAGGCCCCTTCACTACAATGCCCTCGAATGACATACCTGGCAATGTACCATTACTTACCTGTTCGATGATTGGCTTAGTTACATTACCAACAGAAAGTAGTCGCGGCAAGAACTCTTCCCCTATAACCTTTACCAGCTCTTTTGGTTCAATGAATCCTCTTTTATGGATCCATATATCTAACAGAATAACATCTTGCTGCTCGTCTGGATTATGCCATCCAGCAAAACTGGATGGGCCCAAGAATTCAAAGAAGCACGTAACGTTCTCCCATTTATTTTTCTTCATAAGCATAGCAATCATATCTGTATACTTATCATTGATCAGTTCTTCACTTCTACGAAGGATCGGATATGAATCATCTAATAAGCCATGACGCTTGCCAAACTTATTGAATACAAGCTTCTTGCTCATCTCAGCCCGGATGTTCGAACCATCAAGCTTATCGAATACATAATAATTACCAGCTATAGGGCCCGGTAGAGCTTCAATAGAAGGATATTCTTTCATCTTTTATGTTCTTCCCTTATGATTTCTTTACTTCTTCATATGAATCTGGCCAGTAGTAACTCAAAGAATTAAGCTCCGGAAATCCAAACTTCTCAATCGAATGATGTGTAACATTATGAACAATACCTTTTACTTCATACAAATGATTCTCACCATTGTAGAGCATGAAGAAATCCGGAACAGCACCATACTGTTTCATTTCTTTCAGAAAGAACTGAGTATAAACAACCATATTGGGTATTGTCGCCGGGCCTCTTATCTCTGTTGGATGTTCTTCATGGTCCTGCGTCCTATAATCATGATCCCCTTTCGGGTTAGGATTCATAATCTTTTCCCATGTTCTCAGATCAATCTGGTTTTGTGTTCCATCCAACACTTTCTCATCAGTCCAATCATATTGTGCACGATTCAAGATTAAGCTTTCATACTTCTTCAGAAAATTTGCCTTACTTAAGTCAGCAGTTTGTGTAATCGCAAACTTTTCAGTCTTGGTAAGAACATGGTTATTATCTTTATCTAATAGAAGCAGATAGTAGTTTGGGTTTACAACAAGCGGTACCCCGCCCACAGGAGTATAGTATCTTCCATAATCTTTCGGTTCAATAGCACCAACAATCACATGACCTACATAAGTATGTGGTTGCTTCTTATATATAACAGTATCTCCAAGCTCAGGTATGCTCTTGGTCATGGCCTTATTCACATAATATTCACTATTATCTTCCCAATCTACTAAGCTTGGTTCTACTATCTGTTTCGTCACAGGATCATAAACATATGTTCCCAATAACTTCTTGTTCACATATCCATACTTGTCGGCAAACTCAAAAAAGTTATCTAAGCTTATCTCAAAGCTAAATGATTGAATTAACGAACTCCCAGGCCACTCCAATACAACCATATTATCACTATATCTGCCATAACGATTTCTTGTATCGACTACAAGGCAATCCTTCAATACCACATTCGGAATGGATGGAATGATGGTCTTGGTCCAACCATTCAAGCTCTTCTCGGAATGTAGACCTTTTGCGTCTCTCCAAGAAATAAAGCCTTTTTGTCCCTGCAATCCAATGCTCAACGTAGTTGGTACTAAATATCTTTTATCTATTTTCGTCATAGTCTTATGCCTTGCTTTCTGATCTCTTAGTTAATAAAAAAGGCCGCATTGCGGCCCAGTTCATTATGACAATATTCTATTTACCTGATAGTTGTCCTTAATGTAGGCCATCTGTCACCAGGTATTGCTACTTCTTCCAAATAATCAATGATAGAAGCATCCAATGTAGGATCTCCTAGATTGATAAATGCTAGAAAAATAGTAGGCCAATCGTATTGGACCCGTTCTCTAATTGGATCTAATAAACGTGTATCGTGTTCACGACCCTTCCTGAATTCCCTCACTAATGCGATATCTTCTGGATCCCATAATTCCGGTGTTAAATCGAATATTGATTCGAGCCAGGTAAGATCCAAAGTTTCTACTTTGGGCCCCGCTTCATAATCTAAATCGTACTCTGCTAGTCCAGCAAGGAAAGCAGCTCTTATCGTCTCGAATACAGTATCTGCATCTGTGCCGTCAGCGATACCTACTGCTAAAATTTGGATGCCCACATCCATCTCACTTCTTAGATTAACTCTCATATTCTTAAAACTCCATTATTTTTATATACTTCATATCAGCTAAAACAAAATAGAAAAGGCAAGGCCCATAGAAACATTATAGTATCTCCATGAGTCTTGCCTTTCAAGTGATTAATCTATTTCGTTAATTGATGAGATCGGATGGTGCCTCAATATCTATCGAGTTACTGACCATACACTCTTCTCCAGAGACTGAACCAGAATCGATATCAGTACCAGCTTGACTATAGCTGAGAAGGTATGGAACCAAACCTTCTTTGAATTGCTGGAAAAGGCTGGTAGTAGCCCTATATAAGTTTTTCAAATCCTGATCCTCCCAGCGTCGCACAAAGGTCTTGCCATTGGTCACCATATCAAAAGTAATTGCCTCATGGTAACTCATAGCTCTGTAAGCAGGAGTGTAATCATGAGTCACAGATTGCCATCCAAAACTATTCTCTTGGTTGAAGATATCATGCAATACATCAAATGGATGTACATCTCCAATCATCATGATATGAGTGTCTTCCTGGGCTCCACTTCTATTAGACAAAAGTCTGGAAGTAGCAATCTGGCGACCAAGTTTCCGAATAAAGGTATCCCGCCGGTTAATCTGCATCATTCTTCCATGCCGTTCTACCTGGTATTCCTGGCAGAAAGCAAAAGCAAATTGCATCGCAGTTGACTCTCCTTCACCAGTTAGTCGGTAAGCAACGCTGATGGTTCCAATTAAGGAACCGCTGATTACCATTGGGAAATAGGCAAATCGCAATAGCGAAGTATCGAAATTTGCTGCAGTCGGGTAAGTAATTATAGTGCCATCAGTCACAGTTTCAGTTTCAGTAGTCATGATTCTCTCTTTGATTTTTATTGTTTGTTTTAATTATTGTTTGTTTTAATTTTCTTTAACTTAAGTTTCTTCAATCAGGCTTTCTTCTTCTTCTATATCTTCAACAATACCAGAGTCTTTTGCGAGACCCTCCATTACCTTAAATACAAAGCTTTTATCTTTGAAGACAGCGAATGATTTAAACATTCCATTTCTAAACCAGTCGATGCGAATGACAATTCCTTCTTCGGGGTGTCTTGCATCCAGTATAGAAGGTTTGTCGGTATTTACTTTTTTGCGCATATCATCGATTACATTGTGGATATAACTTTCCTGACCATCACTAGTTCCTTGGAATACAACTTCTTGAATCCTTGGTACATGATTGATGTTATGTTCTTTACATCTCTTCATTATCTGATCAAAAGGTAAGTCCTGTCCATCCATGTTGATACGATAGACATAAATCTCACTCTGATTGGGTCGGCAACCATATGAATAATTAACCCTTCCTGGAAATAGTTTCTGCATCTCTTTATTGCAAGAAGATGCATTATGCCCACCTTGAATCGTACTTTGACCATCGTACCCTACAATTTCATAATACCAGGTCTCACCTGGTAACATTACCTCTTCCAATCTTTCTGCTGCGACGGCTCGATAAGAAGAATGACCTCTAATCAGATCAAATGTTGTATTACGAGTACCATGATACCATTTGTAATAAGGTTCAATGGGCTTGGCTCCTGCAGCATCGAATATCATCATTATCATAAAAAGGAATATCCAATCTATACCAAAGATAGATAAGGTCGGCCATATCTTTTTGTCTTTGAATGCCCAAGCCAAGAAGTCTTGTTTCCAAGTATCCAGCAACGTAGGTACTACATAAGCAGGGTTCTTGAGGAGAGAAGATCGTCCAGATGTTCCATGTAGTTTTGTAGTATATGAAACTACTAACATGTCTCCTTCTTCCATACCTCCTACTCGCAAACTCTTGAAGCTTGGAGTATCAATGTGCTTTTGCATGGGGCAGGAAAACCTTGATTTCGCTACCTTCAGTTTAGGAATGGTAGATTCACCTTTCTTCATCCTGACCCTTGGATTGATGAACTTCTCACATAAAGTCAGTTCACCAACTGTCGAAAACTCCCTCCCTTCCGTGAAGTCGGGGAATGGAATCTTTTCAGATTCTGCCCATTTCATTAAATAACTTATCGGACACCAAAAACCTTCGCTACGAGCACCCCTAAATAATTGAGCCCTTACTCGACCTTTTTCATCAAAGAAACCACCTAATTTCTCACCAGTTAATGGATGCTTTGCCAAGGCTTTATTAGCAAGAAGAAAATCTAAATTGATAATGCCATCTTCTGGAAAGAAGATACCCAAATCACCGATGTCTGTATCTAGACCAACAATCACTTGGCATCCATGCATCTCGGCAATTTGAAGTCTGTCCGCATTAGGGTGTTTAGAAAGTTTGTTAATTCTGGTGATAGTTGCTGTATACATTAGTTTCCCAATTGTCTCAAATTATTTTAATGCTTCTAGTTGCCTATTCAGTTCTTGAATCTGTCTGTTCAGTTTGTTAATTGTTTTCTGTTTCTCTCTATCGAGTCCGTCTGTGGGTAGGTCCCAGCTCCCACCACATTTTTCCATATACTGTATGATAGCAGGTAAATGTTGTTCTGGATCATGGATATGAACCAATATGTCTCCATCATCTATATCTATTGCCACACCCCACTCTCTCTCGGGTTGATAGAAGATTGTGGAGTTCTCACCCCGTTGACCTCTTAACCCTGGATGTATCGATAGAAAAATCAGCATCTCAGATACATACTGTGATTTAATTTCATAGCTAAGCATGGAACTTTCATGCTTGATTTTTGGTCTAAAAGTCTTATACTCGAAATATGTGGCATTTAAAAGTGTAAAGAATGCTTTCTGTACTTCCTGTGCTAATTCTGCACGTTGTTCATTGAAACGCGTCATTGTATCTGTATAGACATGATCCGTCTCTATGACATCGTTCAGGATGCTCTCATCAGTTATGAGTCTCTTAAGTTTAGCTATCGTGTCTTTGGTCATAGTTGTCTCTCCATTTCTTCTTTTATTTCTACGATGTCCCGGTGATAATAATTTGTATTGCCGTGAATGAAGTTGAGTTTGTTTATATCTGCCTTCCCATTAACAATCACACCATCTCCATGTTTCCCAGTACAAACAATTTTCATATCGTGGTACTTATGCAGGAGTAGTTGATGATGGTGTCCAAAAAACCATGTTGAACAGTTAACTCCAGGCAGTGCCATTTGCAAAAATCTACTTACTTCGTTCGTTGATCTATTCGGCTTATGTAATGGATTCATAGAAACATTATATGGGAAGTCAATTGGACCATCATGAGTCACAACGTAATCATATGTTTCCTTTTCTGTTAAATCTAAGAACTTTTCATATTCTGCTTGGCTAGGACCTTCTGCTGCCCACCAGCTTTTGTTCTCAATGCGCTCGTGTGCATCGGAGCTAATGGCTCCTCCAAAGCACAAGAAACGATGCCCTGCAATGATTGGAGTAGCATTGCGCGGGTAAATAAATAAGTTACGATATGGATTACATACCTTTGTCCCATCACCGAAATCATATCTCGGATATACATCGTGGTTACCAAGTACAATATGCCACTCAACTTTCGTATAAGCTTTGTCTGTCCATTCTCTCTTATGAAAGAACTTCCTTACTGGACACTGTCCTCCCGGCCAGTAAAGTCCAAAATCCCCTGCTTGAACTACGTACTTGATACCCAGCCTCACAGCTAGATCATTTATCTTAGCTATTTTACCGATGCGGCCATGCATATCCCCAACAACGATGAAGTGTTCTTTTTGAATTTCTTTATTATCAGGTTCCAATGTTGCCTCTATAGTTAAAATTATATATCCAGTTCCCTTTACCAAGTGAATAGGAAGGTATACTTATAATCGCTTTTAGAATTTAGTTTGATATCTACGTCTAGAATCTCTCTTAATGCATAAAGAATGGTTTCAGGTTGAATCCATTCCAACTCTTCTTTCGATACAAAGCTATGTTCTAGGATCTGGCTATTCACATAAAAGTTTATCTCTAATTCTCTCAGACCATGCTTCGCAATATATTTCATACGTGAAACAAGATAAGGGGTAGTCTCAGTAATAATGCGATTAATAATATCTTGTTGGTTATCATAATTATCGCTTAGTCTAACCAACTCTTCTTTTTACTTAATCATTTCGGCTCTCTCTTGGTAAAGAATAAATAGAGCTCGTCAACCATTCGTTTCTGTTGCTCATTAAGCTCTTGCTGACCAAGGAAATTGATAAGTTGAAAGGCTGCCATAGCGGCATTTACTTGAACCCATTCACCTTCATTCAAGGTAGGTATCTGGATATTGTCTGTGCTGTCTGTTAGGGGCATCCGTCTTCTCCTTCTGAACTTTATTCATTATCCATCGTAATATAAAACTCACTTACGTTATGCTCAAAATCATTCACCATCACAATAGCAAACTGTGATGGACATTTTTCTATCCAATTCAGTAACTGATAAATGGATAGGGTTCCATTATCTGTTTTATTGTCGTAAATGATTGAGTTATGTAAATATACTACTATCTGTAAGCCTGGTTTGAGAACCTGATTCTTGATAACATATCTGATATTTTTTGTGTTGGCAGTTACCACTTTTGTCGCATTTTGCAAACGTTGTTGTTGCAAGATGCCTTTTTCCATGGCGTCATATTGCTGGATGATATCTGCTAACTTTAAAGTTGTAGGTATCGTAATCATGGGAATATTGTAAATTTGGTCCAGGTCTGGATTGTCGGGTTGCGGTTGCATTTTCTTGCCCATCACATTATATAGTATAAGGAAAGAAGTCGTTGACCTTCATCAGATTGTTGATAGCATGCGTCATTAGGTCGCTTCTACTTATTTGTCCTTCGGTCAAATATCCGATAACATCTTTATTAGGTACATCAATACCCTTTATGTTTTTGATCACCTTACCAACTGTGAGGCTTGTGTCGCCTTGTAATTGATAAGCTATCCAATCTGGCAATTTAAACATCTCTGTGAAAGTCTGATACTGGATTCTAGTTTCAGGCATAGAGTTTATCGTAGATTCTATTCTACCAAACTGAATACTGGAGAGAGAATAAGCTTCATCGCCAATCTTCTGAACTCCACTTTCAATTGCACATATCAATAAAGCTTTATTTGGACGAACGTCTAGACGACGGAATGTATCTTTTTCCTCTAACACTTTCCAAAGATACCTAAGACGCTTAATGGCATAGTTCTTTATATTCTCTAATCCGTATGGTTGTTCCGGTACACCTGCTGCAGCATTGAATGAAGGACCAGCATCCATCGTGATAACTTTCGGTTCCCCAATTGCATTCTCTAACGCTTTCTTTTTAATAGGACTATTCGACGCCAAAAAGATTGTCTTTGTCATTTTATCTTCTTATTCTCCTGATATTCGAATGCAAGCTTCCAAGCCCTATCATTCTTTAGATATTTGTTGCCTTTATTCCTACGATGTGTCCCCATATCAGACAAATGCATATTATCTGTATGTCTGATTCTTGCTCGGCCTAAGAATTTCACATGTGTCCAGAGGCTTGGCTTGATTAACACTTCGCTTCCACCATCATAACGATGTATACCGCCACTCTTCTTAATGACCCATTTTGGTACTTCAAGTGCATAGATGTTTCCATGCTTTCCATGATGGGCATAGATTCCATCAGGATTAGGACTAAGGAAGACACGCACAGTGGCGGGTACATTTAACCATGTCCTATGCCATTTGAATACATCTTTCGTTCTCTTAAATACATATTTCCAAAGCGTATCTTTCCTACCTTCAAGTCTATATGTGCGTTTAGGTTGTGGAAATGGTGGCCTTCGGCCTATGAAGTAAAGGATCACCTTGGCTCCTCCCAGACATTTCTTCAGACATATTTTGTTGGATCCTAATCAGTTCAATTTTCCTATTCATCTTTTCGAGGAATTCATTGTAAGAACCACTACCATTTTCTAGTACTTGAAGTAACTCATCTTCTGTTAGACCATAATGAGACATAACTGTCGGTATAGAAGCGGGAATATCCGCGTATTTTTGCCTTACGTAGTCCATTTGTCTCAGGTGGATACCATCTCTATTGATATTCATCTTCTTATAACTGTTCTTATTCAGATACTGCTCTATCTCTTTTTGCATCATTCCCCATAGACCGAAAAGAATGATAGCAAATGTCACCCCGAAGCCCACCAATTCTTTCTGCTCATTGAGGAAAAATGCTATAATTGATTCGTAGGACGAAGCATATATGAGCCAAGAGAAGACATATAGGCCCATCAGAATACCAATGATTCTCTGATACGTTTGATGAATCGTATCTAGAGCTGACTTTTTCACAGTACTAAAAGTAACCGTAACTGGAGTTGCCATTGGGTATAGAGTTGCAATGTATTCAAAAATTTTCTGTTCTTTGATATTTCTCATTGGAAGCTCTTCCTCTTGTTTTTGCTGTTTCTCTAATTCCTCTATTGCCTCCAAAAGTTGCTGCTCCCAAAGTGTCATTAATCCCCGCGATAAACACTTAATGGTTCATTCTTGGCAATTACGTAAACTGGCATTTCCTTTCTATATGATTCTATAGCAAGCCACTCTTGCATATATTCCGAAGGTACTTGCAATTTTGAAGTAGGTTCAGGGGCTTCTTTGGGAGCCTCATCTGTTCCATTTAGCAACCGTTTGAAATTTTCTTCAGGGGCAGTAAAGCCCCCACCACAACCGCCACACAGATAAAGCAGATATAGCCATCCAAGTGCTCCATGGAAAAGCATCCATATGAATGAGTGATTAATGCTCCAACTACAGAAAGCTGCTAAAATAAAAGCTACAAGTTGTGTTAGACCGAAGCCACTACTTGCGGCACTTGCACTGCTTGCGTTATTACCTGAATTGCTGTTTCTCATTTTGATTTCCTTGTTTTTGATATAGTTTAATAATCTAAGAAAAAAGTTTGTTTATCTTTCTGGTAATATATAGATGGAAAGGACTCAAATCCTTTTTGCTCGCAGAACCATGCATTGATATCTTCTATATAACGATAATCAAAAAGTCTTCGACCTTTTGTAGCTCGTCCCTCTGCCCAAGTAGCCTGACAAGAGACATTTACAACTCCAAATTCTCTTTGCTTATAGGCTGGGTAAAAAGGATTAATTGCAATTGCAGGGAAGAATCTTTCTATAGTCCACTCAATCTCAAATTCCTCTGGTAAATGAGCATAATATGGCAATATTGGTTCACTCTTAAGGAATAGGTTTTCTTTTTCTTTTTCTTTAAGATATGCTAATAACAATGGTATTTGTTCATCTAATAAGAGGTGTTTCTCTTCATTATACATAGGAAGTCCTTATTGTAAGCCGATATTTCTATTCCAGGTACCAAAAATCCTTTACAATCGTAATTGCTTTTCGAAGAAACGCTCTCGAATCCATAGACCGTCCACTATTGCGTAAGCTCACTATAGGATCATCTACATATCCTGGTACGTTGTAAACGCGGCCTTCCTTTCCACTGAGTTCCATCATTACAATAGAACCATTATAATGGATGAGAGCACCTCTTCCTGCGAGATATGCATAATGATGGATGTCAGCTTCTTCTATAGCTATCGCGGCCAACAAACATCTTACCTTGCGATTGTTTACATCACGGCATGTAACATATACACCTTCATCTCCTAACTGAGCTCTTCTCGCAGCGTCATAGATTAACTGTCTATTCTTATGCTCTTGTTGCTCAAGCTTATACTCGCCTGGCAATTTACCTTCTTTCTTACCCATGCTCACGACCCTGGATCACTTGGCTCTTTCCATATACAATTCTGATATCCAACCATGCATACAAAGTTTCCATACCAATTAGACTTGTTCCATGAACACTCAATGAACTTCTCATTCACTAGGATACAATCGTATATCTCTACCTCTCTTCCATAGCTTTTAGATAGAGCTGCTTCTAAATCAGCCCATTCATCTACTTCGGCTTGCAATGTCCGTTGAGTAATTTCGCTGGCTTGAGGAGTTTCGCATCCGTTAAATGATAGAACCGCAAGTAGGATGAGTGTAATGAATGCTCCGATCATGCAATAGGCATTTAGCTTCCAAGCTGGATCCTGCTCTTTTAAAGACTTAAATGAATTCACTTTGTACCTCACTTTCAAATATCTTGTAATAAATTTAATTTCCTAACTATTTCTAAAGCAATGGATTCATCAAGTTGTGAATCAAAGAAATATTCGAAGATATCAGCAATAGATGTTGCATCAATTGCTCCATTCAATTTAAGATTGGTATGAATCGCAACTGCTTCAGGGTGATATTCATCAGGCGGAGCCCCTATTGCTATCAATGACTTTGGATCTATCTCCTTTAGGAGTAGTTCTATTTGCTCTATTGTTGGCATTTTCACCTCTTGCTGGAGTGGGTAAATCAAGGAATTATAGAAGCCGCAGTTGTTTCTCTATCATCGAAGGATGCAATACCTGTTTCTGTGGAAAGGTTAATTCCCACTGTCTCTGTAAGCGGAGCCTTGCTGTATAAAAGCTACTTGGAGTAATTGTAGTGTATCCCGAACCATCATAAAGTGGTTCCATTACTGTACCAGATGAAAAAGGAGATTCTTCTGGATACACAATCGGTCCTCTATCTGAGTCCATATAGGTAACATTGAATTTGCCTGGCAAACTCCATTTACTTCTATCAGTGGAAGGATGTTTGAAAACATCCCTTACTGTCCCATTCATATCTGTTATTTGGCTAAGCTTCATTGCCACTTTCAAAGTGTCTCTATTCTGTTTCTGTAATAGCCCACCACCCATACCGTAGGCTACGCACTGTGCCGAGAATCCAAAGTCTGCAACTCTATTGCTTATCTGGATTAACTGTTCCAGTTCTATCCCGTCTCCTTGGATAACTGCAGCTCCATTGAGTACTTCATACCCTTTCTTGTTCACAGAAGAACCGAAAGCTTTTCTGCAGGCGATGAGTCCTTGCTGTACACATTCCCAAGGATTTCCACTATCTGGTCTTACCACGAACAAGATACCTTTAGCTTTGGCCAAAGGAGCTATCTGTGGCAATATATTATAGAGAAAGTTGTTGTAATCATACGTATCTGCTACGCAACTTAAGATTCCACCATTAGGCGTAATTGAAATCAAATGCCTTACCGCCTCAATCTCACTTGGCCAAGAAGTCATTACACTATGCTCTGAAGCAATGACACTTTCACCTACAGGCCCTCCATTATATTGAGAAGCAAGCCAACCAGCAGCTAATGTATCAGTACCATCGAATGAAAGTAGATGCCCATAACCGGTAGTCATTGCTGTTTCAATGCTGGATGCCCCTCTGAAACCAAAGTCATGCAATCTGCTATTCAAGAGGAACTGCATATCATCATCTACCGTTCTCTTGAATAGCTCTGACAAATGGCTTTTTGCATGAGCACTCTTGGTAGCGGTAGTAATTGGAGACCAGATATGCATCAAGATTGTTTCCATCCAGGTTACAAGTCTTGCATATTGGTCTGAAGCAGTGATGGTCAGGACAGGTACTTGAGGATAGATAACGCTACCTTCCCTCATCGCAGTAACATAGAAAGGAAGGCGACCACCATTGTTCTTCACTACATCTACCCATAGGTCTCGGGGCCAAGGATAACTGGATCCAGCGACTCCATGGTGATTGAAGTACTCATCTGCTGCATGGATATCATTCATTGTAATGCGTTCATTTAACAATTCCTGTAGATACCTTGTACCAGCAACAACGATTCTCTGATCAGTGGTACCTGGTAGATGGCCCCGGCAAGTAAGGTAAGCATGCATCTCGCGACAAGGTGGATACATGAGGGAATGAGTGGCTTTATAAGAATCAGTCAACAGTAATCTTGGAGGAGTTTTAGTAGTCATATGTTTTTCATCCTTTGCTATTTCATCCTTAAGCAATCTTCATTGTGAGTGATAAAATTTCTCTGTCAGACCAAGAGATAAATACAGGATATCCTTTATCATGTACTCTATCTCCATTGTAAACAGTGAGCCCAGTACCAGCTAAAAGTTTCATGATAATTCTATTCAAATCTACCTGTTCTATTTCGTTTGTATAGAAGGCATGTCGCGATGCTCCGTTCATCGCAGCTTCTGTCAATTCTTTTTCAATGACAAGCTTAATCTTCCCTTCGGTCTCATCAAGTTTTCTCTGGTAAGCAGCTCTTATTGCTTCGGTTTGTCTTGCCATCTCCAATGATCTAATTTTACAAAGTATATCTCTATTGACCATTATTGATATTTACCTTTCTTTATAGTTTTAAAATTAATGATATTCAGATTGATACAATATAATTTGTCCGTCTGGTTTCTGGCAATAACAAATACCATACTCAGTATGGGTATAGGTTGCTTTAAAAGAAGGGCAAATATTGTAATTGCAATCGTTTGCAATAAGATTCACTCTACTCATTCCATTAAGAAAAACCAAGAATAAGGCTCCTTCTATCATGAAGCCAATAATGATCCCAATCAGAATAATTTCTTTTTCTTTCATTTATCCCACGCTTTGCAGTCAAACATAAAGAACCGTTCACTGCTATCATCGCTAAACCAGGCATTCTCTAGTCTGATATCCCAAGCCATTTCTGCACGCATCCATTCTTGGAAAGAAGGAATATCTACTTCGTCTAAATCTTTTTCACTGAGCTTTAGTTTAAAAATAGTCTTTACTCCACTTTGAGAGATGATGAGACTATGCTTCTTGCATATATCAGCAAAAGGTTGAGACCTGGAATGAGCGTAGTTCTTACTATGGAGGATGGCCATTTAGATCCTGACAGTCTTTTTGGTTTCGATGTTATTCGTACCAAGGAACCGTAAAAAGTTGTTTTGGTTGATCTCATTTTCCTCTATCACTGTCTTTCCTTCTCGCAGACCAGTTACAGTCAAATTACCAATTTCAAAACGAGGTTTCAAATCGGGAAGCTCCTGGGGAATCTGGAATGGAAATCCTCTATTGTTCGCAGAACTACGCAGCAACTTATGAACCGGCCATAGGAAGAAAGTATTATTATACCATACAAGCCAAGAGAGAATATTTCGATTGGGCCAACATAACCCAATGACAATATTCCCCATTTCATTGGGATTCATAATCTTTCTGTCTGGAGTAAACATCCTACAGAAAACATTTTCATCGGGCTCGATGAAATAAGGTAATTCTTCTATCTGTGAAAGGTAGTATAAGTCTTTGGGATAGACGATTACTCCTAACTCCTGGCAAGTCAGATCATGCATCTCTGCATTATCTCTTGTTGCGACACAGAAAGTAGGTAATGTAGTCCATCTTTCGATGGCAGTTACGATTACAAACTCTTTAGTTGTAGAGGGATTACGGCGAATCATGGCGCTATCAATACTGATAGTACGAGCTTCTCGGCTAAGGATAGGAGAAAGTGGATAAATCATTCCATTGATATCAGGCATTATATTTCCTTATTTGTTTTTCTTTCGATTATAAGCTTAAATATAATTTACAGTACCAACATAAACCGACTTCCCATTTTCCTTTTTGCAGGGAGCAAGGATAGCGTAGATGATATGCGACTTGGGTATCCATTCACATCCACCTGCGCTTCTTACCAACACACCCAATCCTTCCTCTGTAGTATCATTTTCAACAGTGATGTACACTGGATTGGAGAACAAATCAAACGCATTTTCGCTCCTTACTCTTCTAATGCAGAAACATGCCTCGGTGAAAGCATGGTTGTCACCTTCCGCTATTGCTGGCCCATAGGTTAATCTTGAGCGAGGTACAATGTTGAAATTTAAACCGAAGGTAAAGGCTACACGCTCATGCAGGTATAAGGAATGATAAAACAAACCTAAGTTTTTCGAATGCCGTAAAGTACCTGAAGCATGTTGGTTGATCCAATCTGCTTCATCTAAAGAACGAGAAGTGGTTTTTATTGCTGATTCAAAAATTACAGCCCTTGCGCCTTCGGTTTGATCAATATCTGACATTAGAACCTCTTAGTTCGGAATAGTAATCTGATTAGCGTATAATATATAATATATTATACGCTATCTAAAAGAATTGGCCCATTCGAAGAGAATGCTTGTCTTACTGCTTTGATTGTGAAATCACTACTCTTGTCATAAAATTCAGCCATAGAACCATCACGGCTTAACTTCTTTAGGTTATATTTGTTCACCCTTCCGTAACGGCTGTCATTTACAAGCTCATCGGTAGTAAGTACAAATTCATCTACCAGTGGATTGCCTCTGAACATAAAACTCATCTTTTTATTCTCATGTAACAATTGAGGAACTCCATTGTAATAGAGAGTCAGTTCCCAATTCTCACTGGATTCTAAGTAGAATGAATTGATGTTCAGATCTTCTGCTGCATCGAATGCATTCAGATCGAATCTGTTCATCTCTTCTACCAAGGAAGATAACATATCAAAGTTAAATTCTTTGAATACGACCACCAAACTCAATACAGAGTTTAGGTTATCCTTATTCAGTAAGTTTTCCGCGCAATATTCCTCTATAGCCTTCGTATCCATTCCCTTATAGTCGAATGAATAGAAAAACCTTTTCGGCCTGTTACTGAATGCATCCTGCAAACCATATCGTTTATTGCCGAGAATAAAATAAAGGTTGCGACTTTCATAGCCGCCATCAAACAAGTTTAACAAGTCGTCTTGTTTGCTTGTACCTTCATCATCATTATAAACCTTTTCAAACTCGTCGAATATCACGACTGCTGAACCAAGATTAGCAATTAATGCCTTAAAGGCATCGCCAGTGTGTGGTGCATTTACTTGCACTACTGGGAATCCTTTTGCAATCATCTCGATTGCTACTGACTTTGCCAGCAGCGTTTTACCTGAACCTTTCTCACCCATCAATATAACACCAGTTGATGTACTTTGATGAATGGCCCTATCAAAGAACGTACTGATAATCTTATCTCTTCGCTTTATAATGTTCCCATATAGCCTTGGAGGCAATGTAAAAGCTACGCTCTTTTCAAAAAAGTAACCTATCTGCTGATTATAATTTACAGTGTAATAGTTAGGTCCTAACTCATGAATATGTTCTGGTCTAAATCTTAATGGGACAGAAGTGTTTCCATCCTGAATATATTTGGTTGGCCCGAATGGAAGGCTAGCGCGTGTGAAATTCATAGTTCTTTAGTTTCCTTAGTTTTTCAGTATGACTGTTAGTCTAATCTAATCTATTATAAACTTTAGGCATTGCCATCTTACAATCGATATTCGGCCCGAGGCAGGTAAATCGTATCTGATCATAAGGGCATTCTATTGCAATCATATTGGTAAAATTGTCTTTGATGGTACATGATACATACCCATCTAAATCTGAATCTGCTCCAGAACATGCAATGTTGATGACAGGTATATCCATTGATGCTGCAAATCGAGAAGCATTGTCCTCTGCTGCATTAGAAATATTTTCTGGGCTATGGATAGTGCAAGCGGTAAGACTAATGAGAATGAACGGTATGAGAATGCGCATGATGGTTCCTTGAGTTATCAGATTATTATGTTATAAAGATTTAAGATTCATGACGTATGACAGGTTGTGCCAATCTTCTATATCTGTGAAGAATTCAGAATGGTCCTTTATATCATTCCAGATGATTTCGGACACTAATGCTTCTCTATTCGTGATAAGAAACTGATATAATACTTCTGGTGGAAGCTTGGATTTAAATTCATATAGAAGGTTGAGGCCGTTCGTATGGCATATGAGGTTATTGCCAGCTTCTACTACCAGTCCCAAGATAATTTTAGACATCTTGATAAGCATTTCCAATAACAAATCATTTGTATCAGACTCTATGGGGCCTTCAATGAAAGGAATACATAGCGGCTTTTCGCGAGAAACCTTATAAGTAATGAAGGCATGCTGCCTTCCTTGATTATCCATCGCGGTAAATATAATCTTTAATCGCTTGGCACCAGTCATCGTATTCCCTTATGAGATTCTCTTAATAATCATAACGATCATAACCATGATGAGAAAGATAATAAGACTAACGATTGTGTTATCAAACATATTATCTATAATTTGCTTTATTGCTTAGTTTTAAATACTTGCGGCTTACTAATTGTATAAATCCTTCTAGTCTCACTCCACCCCTTTCAAATCCTTTTATCCGATATGACTCATCTAAGTGCAGATAAGTCGCGGCATTACCTACAAAGTACGCAACCCCTAATTCTTTTGCCTTTTTCATGTCTGAAGCATAATTCTTACTTATTTGTTCCAACGTTAATGTTGATTCAACATAGTCACCAATTTTGAATATACTATCGATATTATATTGCTTCATCTAATGCTCCGACCCAGACGAAGTGGCGAGCAACGCCCAATAGGCGTGCCACGTTAAATAACGTGTCATTTGCACCAGCAATTTTTACATTTATATTCTGTGCTTTAGCAGTAATAGCCATCGCAGCTAACATTCTCCACCAACGAGCAAGTATCGCTTTTGTATTGGTGAGGTTGATGATAATCATATCGACATCTGTAAATCGCTTGAGTATTTCATCATTCAACATTACCTCATCATTTACATATTCTGCAAAAACTAATTCAATAAACTTATCATGTTCTTTAATTGTAAATGCTTCTCTCATTTCTTCCACCAGTATTCATTTTCCCAGGCATAGTCTAACATGATATCATCAGGCAAGTAAGCAAGTGCATTACTTGTAAACCACTCACCATCTTTCCTGATACGTAAGCCGTGTTTCTGTAATTGTTTATGGAGTGTACGTTCTATATCACCACCACCCCATATCACCTTTAAGAGCTTCAATCGATACGGTGAACCAGTTTGGAGCTGGTATAGACGAGCTGTAGGATCGTCTGCACGTCCTACTTTAATACATCCATTTACGTCGCTTTGAATAATATAAAGGTGCATAATATTTCTCTTTTACTTACTTGTCTCGCCAACTGATATTAATCTGCTTCCCACAATCTGGAGATGGGCAATGGAGATAATAAGTAGTATCGCCGCCACCACCAATATCTCTACTATAATAATCTTTTACATCATTCGAAACATATCCTATTGTTCTTCCGCAATGAGGGCAAACCAAAGTCTTTTCTACTCTTGGAACATTTTCAAGTACTCTTGCCATTATCTTTCCAGTATATGCCAGTTGGTTTTGGGAAATAACATAGTTAATTGATTTCTGGTTGTAGTGATTTCCTCATCTTTAAATTTACCAGATACGTGCATGATGGTAATATCTTTATTATTCCATGGCATGCTCATAATGTCTTTCAAGTTACAATGTCCATAATCATGCATCCTATCATCCGGATCATCTAAGGACGTAATCTCAATAGCAAGGTTCGGTACTTCCCATAACCATGGGTTATCCCAATATGTCTTTGGACTTGTATCACCGCAATAGGCATCTAAAGGCACGAATATCTCTTCCGTAACCTCTACACCTTTAACCTTTAACCCTATCAGTTCTTTAATAGTAACATCTTTTAAATCGAGTCTTAGCTTTTTACGAGTTTCTCCAACTACATATCCATTACAGATAGTAGAATGAATGGAGAGGAAGGCACGTACCTCGGTTTGCTTATTGAGCATCACCTTCTCGCCAGGATATAACGTTTCTATCCTATATGGTAAACGCCCATAGCCTTTGTCAACTATGTCATTAAAGGCTGATAGCAGTGCTTTTAACTTTACCTCTTCATAAGGATGACACCATATATTCCAAGGGCCTAACTTATTCGCATTACGCATATGCAAGCCCCACAAGATACAACTCATATGATCTGCATGGGTATGTGTAATGAATAAATTATCAGCCTTCCATAGTTCTGGTATTTGGCTACCGCAGTCAATGCATAAGTTCTTTTCAGGTAAGGCCAGCGTTGTATTCTTGCCTCCCATACTCAATCCTTTCCACATTTTACATATACTCCTTATTAGGCATTTAGCAGCATCGCAATGAAGAATATGAGATAAACAATTAGAAAGATAGTAGTCCCTACGGATGCATTTGCTTCTTGCTTCTCTTCGACTTGTTTTTCTTCCCAAGCTTTTATTTCTTTATCTTTATTCGCTTTCCATTCTAATAAGTGCTTATCCATTATAATCCTTTAAAGAAGGTATTAAAGCCATACTTGCTGTCTGGCTTTATATCTGCTAATTCCTTTCACAATTTCTGCTTCTATTTGAGGCAAATCACGCCAACTATTTAAGCGCATTCTATGTCCCAAACTATTCCGATTCCAAGGATGACTGAATACAATATGATCCCATATAGGAATGATATCTTTTGCTTCCAAGAATGGAATGATAGATGCTTTATCATCTATCAGGAATGCACCGTCAACCGTATGCTTGTCTTTCGTAATGATTGCATTTAAGGCGAGTTCTTTGTCAAAGTAATGTTCCAGCCATTCTCTCTTCTCTGCCTCACAAGTTGGATTGTGAGACAAAGGAGCTGAACAGATTTGGACATCGTATCTGCTTCTTAAATAGTTTAACCACTTGATTGCTCCAGTAATCGGATAAAGGGAGCGGAACCATCCGCTCTGCACTACCAATTGTCTGGTACGAAGGGCTGCTTCATCACCCCTTATCCTTCTGAAAGATTCTTCTATATGGAAATCTGTCATTTCATCATAGATAATAGGGACGAACCCATTACGAGCCATTTCTAGATTCACTTGACCATTAAAATCAGCTAATACTCCATCCATATCAATTAGTAGCATATCTATTCTGTGTCCTTATTCCTTCGTGAGGCCATTTACTCTTCTCAATCTTGGTACAAGATGTGGATTCTTTTCGATAAAATCGTCCGACCACCAGTAAGACTTATGCAACATAATACCATGATAAGTTTCCCTAATGAGCCATTTCTTATCATTAAGAAGTATCCATTGCCCTACTTCGCTAATGGCTGGGATCCATTCATAAGTAATTGTTGTAATTGGTGGAGTTTCTATTACTAACCGTGCCTGTACGAAGAAATCTCTCACATTATAAGAGTCTTTTACATTGGGTAAGTGGGGTCGGCTCACTTGAGAGCATCCATGAAGTTCATATCGAGGTGATAAGTTCTCCCCACCGTAACAAAATGTGCAAACCAGGTTTCAATCTCTGAATCATCATGAATATCTTGCATGTCATCGAGGAACCTCTCCATTTCAAAATTTGCATGTCCGTTATCATATATCATCTCTAAAGGCAGCAGGCTATGGATCTGGGAAACCGAACTCCCTTCATATTTCGTATCATATATATCATCGGGAATGATGAAACCTATTGCACATTTTGTTCCCTCCCATCCACGATACTTGCAATTAAAGAATCTGGAATCCATTTCATCCAAGTATCCACTCTTAACTCCTTGCCTAAGAAGCCCAGTAACCATTATCTCGAATGCTTGTTGCATTGTAAGTTTAATACCTTTCGGTAAGTTATTCACATCAGGCAATCCATTTACATCAGGCATATGCTTCTCTATCTCCTCTCCAATGTAGGTTTTAACCATATTTGGTCAGGTATAAGTTTATCTAAGAAGAATGGATCAAGGCTTGTATTAGCTAATCTGTTAATCGCTTGTAATGTGCGAAACGTACTGAAACGAAAGCATTTATCCAATTCTTCTTGGATGCGTTCTTTACTGATTCCATTAATATAATCTTCTAACTGAACCCAACGAAAGAAGTTCATTAAGTCCCAGTTCATAATTAGCCCTTTTGTAATGGAAAAACGAATGGCTCTATAAATGCGTAATCCATCTTCTTTCATACTTGTAGTAGCCTCATTAACTGGCACGAGTTGAAATGCTTCTAGATGTTTGATCCCGCCGAACAAATCTACTATAACTGCATTCGTAGACTGCATATTACCTTCTTTTAAGAAGGCTGGTCGTGCCAATGCATTTACTGTGAAGTCGCGTCGCGATAAATCTTCTTCTAATGTACCAGCTTCCACAGTATTCGGATGCCTGCCATCGTAGTTGCTTTCTTTCCTTGCTAAGACAAAATCAACTGTCTTACCATTCGCTTGTTTCGCTCTAATAGTTAAGAATTGAGGCTTGGTCATAAAGATTTTGCTCATATGGGTTTCTACCCAAGCTTGCATCTCTTCGAAATTACAACCAGTGATAACAAAATCCCTATCATGGATCGTTTTTGGATCAAGACCCATAAGCTCATCTCGAATCGCTCCACCTACTTCAAATATCTGGATATCATTCATCATAGTTTATTGGTTCTTCTAAGGCTTGGTGGCCCCGTTCTATAATATCTTTTATAAGAGCAATAGCTCCTTTTACTGAGCCCATATCCTGATACTCTGTAGGCCAATTTACCTTAAAGAAGAGTGTCTCACTCTCATAAAAAGTAAGACCCAATAGTTCTGCAGCTACTGTTCTCGCCCTTCTTCTCGTTGAGGTGTCGTTTTCTTTTACCAGTACAATTGAACTTTCTGGCATACCTTCATTCTCAAAGAGGAAAGGATGCCCAGACAACGTGCATGCATATCCAGCAATGCAACATTGTGTTCCACATGGTGTTCGCCTGGACCAAGAACCCATGAAGAAATTTTCAGGTTCTGCTTCGATTGCGGCTATAATTTTCAGACCAAGTTCTTTGTTCATTGCGTCCTTTCTGTTTCTTGAATTTATTTGAAAGAATGTCCTTCATATTTAACATTCCGTTCACCATTCCACTCATAGATAGAAGCAATACCTGCTAAATGATCTTCAAGAATGATGTTCACCGAATGTTGATAACCCCTCCCTTCGCCTGTATTGTGCGTATGCTTGAGCCTATGGATCCAAAGCTTCTTTGCTTTCCCAAGTCTCTTATAAGGGACTTTTAGTATCTTATTCCACTTTATAGGTTTCACAGACTCTAAGAAATCAGTCAAAGTAGTTCTGAATACGACTTCTTTACTTGATTCATCTATTAAGATGATTTGATACTGGTCTTCTTTATGCCATGGTCTCATACGACCGTAATTTGCATATTGTATTAACCAATAAATTCTGTTATCTGATTCGAAGTAGGAATAATGTTCTCCTTCAATTTCCAATGATGCCATATCTCACCTTACCAGCCGAAATACAGTGGGTCTAATACCACCATATCTTCACTTGTACCACCATTAGATTTAAGAGTGGCCATAAAAATTCTAAGGAAGTTAGACCAGAATAGATGTGTCGGGTTCTGTGAGTTTTCGGCCAACAACTCTGATACTTTAACCCACATCCCATCCGCATTCATCATTTCTATTTCGTCAGATGTAACCGACATGATTACTGTATGACTCTGTTGCATGAAGTAATGTGTAATATCCTTGAATCGAGCAGCCCCATCTCTCTCTGAATGGCAATATTGAATCATCATCGAATCCTTTATGATTTGCCATATAGCTTTAGATTTTTTGCTTCCTCTGAATCTTTCGCTATATATGTGATTGTACCTTTAAATTTAGGCTTGGCACTTATGCTGCAGCTATCACCGTCGCTATTGTTATCAGATGAACCATCTGATTGTCTGGGTCGTCAGCCATAGCGAAAACCAGTTGCATCAAAATCGAAACCCGAACCGAAGTTATAATGTTCCCCACTATAGTTAGAATGTTCCTTACTATAAGAACCATAGAATCTATCTGTATAGTCAGCGTCTATATCTACATCATCGATGAAACCGTAAATTTCCATCCTATATTTGGCAATGTCACGGTCTATACGGACGAGTTCTCGACCAAACCATAAGTAACCTTCAAGCTCTTCGTCAGTCCAGTTATCTGCTCGTGGCAGATTTAACAGATAATCAATTTCATCGTTTTCTGTTTTACGTTTCTCTTTATAAAGGTCCTCTAACTTATTTAACACTGCATGCCGATATTCTTTTTCAGCACTGTAAGCAATAGATTTTTCGGTTTCAGTTAAGGGTTGAATAGTTTCAAATATAGTTTCAGATATAGTTTCTTTCTCACTCATCGTCTTCCTGTGGGCATTCAGGTTGAATATCCGTCAATACGATTATCTGCGAAGCAAGGGGAAAACAATTGACTGAATTGGAGGCCCTTCTATAGAAACATTCATAATCAGATCTAGGACTGTCAGTGAGTTTCCAGTAGACTTTATTACTTTCGGGGGGATCCCCAAAGATGGCCACGAGTAGAATGATTATGATAATTATGCTTATAGCTCCGCCAATGATATCTCCCATCTTATTCCTCATTATCGAATAGTCTTTCATAATGATGCCAGGTAGCCCTACGATAATTGGCGAAATCCCATATATCTCGCATATCAAAGCCTAGTGTACGGCCTACAAAATTACGCTGATAATGTGTGTAATTCTGTCGCATTTTATGCAACTTATTAAGAATCTTTTTCTTCAGTACATTCCATTTTGTTGGTTTGTAGTGCGATATAAAATGCTCTTGGCTCATTTCAGTTACGATTAAACGACCATTTACATCTAGAAGATACCAGCTATTCCCGAATAATCTTGTGCGTTCAATCCTTGCTATCCAGTAAGCAGCAATGTGCCCATGGTCATCTATGACATAATTGTATTTACCATTTTTGGTCTTGATGATAGCCATTTCATTTACTTGTACTTGGATAACGGATAATGGATTTTAATTGGAGCCTTACTATTGTCCCAAGTATGTTTGGTCCCTCCCTCTTTAGGTACGGCCCCTTCGCCCCATGTAAAAGCCCAAATTATATCTGCCTTACCTACTTCAATGTTCCTCTCCTTGAAACCACCACCAGTTTTGACCACTGCTTTTGCTTTGATTGCTCCAGCAATCTGGGCTAATGTCTCATGTTCATTGTCGAAGATAACCTTCGAAAAAAGCTTATGATAGTAATTACTTACCCTTCCAGGATTTTGAAAATCACTTCCTTCCTGATAACGTTCAAATCTCATATCATAAACTGCTGGTAAATGAAGTTCTAACCCTACCCTACCATCATTTAGATAGGTCCACACCGCGACATGATCTGCCCATGCCGCTCCACCACTGACCAATGTTACTTCTTCCTTCGGGTTCTTGCTGAAGATATCAGAGAGGTTGTCACTTACTTGTCTAATCATAAGGCTATATAAGTCCGGATGCATTTTCGGAGCATCTTCCTTTCTACCCGCTGTACCAATGATTGCAATTCTCATTCATTCCTCTTCTGATAACCAGTGATGATATGGCTAATATTGGTTATCTTAAGGTTTATGTAGTATTTTGTGCCATAATATAGATATAAAGCTATCAAAAATAGATTTGTAAGGCCCCCTATCATCGCGAATGCATACAATAAATAGATAGCTTTGCTGAAAATAAAACTAATACTAATACCTTCTTGTATCTGCAATTTTACATCCATGAAGTAATAAAATATTGCACTATAAAGCAATAAGAATGATACCCTCTTCGTGGGGTTGAAACATATCAGCTATTCATTCTGATATATACGGGGCGTTACCTTTTTAAAGCCCTATTTTGTCACGGTGAGGTTTCCACCGTACCTGCTGTCGTACCATTAGTGTGTACCACTTTGTTGTTTCGCACGTCAGGTTGTGCTTATCTTGGTCCTTGTCTATTATTTCGACCTATTATTTCAATTGTTTAGCTTGCAAAGCTAACATAGTCCAATGCTCCCAGACCCAGTCGCTACCAGGAGATTCTACTACCTTCCCACCATATACATAATAATGTACCAGTGGTAATGTATTGGCTTTTAATAGTTCCTGCAACCTGGGTGTTGCTTTTAGTTTTGCTTCCAAACAGGTCTTAATAAAAACTCTAAAAGGGTCACCTTTCGGGTAATCTGCATCAGCCATCAGGCGACCCAGTTGTTTCGCCCGGAAACCATAGGTGCTTCTTAAGTTTCGCAGATCTTCTTCAGATCCTTTCGCTGCCCAGCTATACCAGGCAGCTTCTATTGAAGCATAACCCATATGCCCATTCACCACAAATGGAGTATGGGCAAAATTACTCAATAACCTTCCAAGCTCTGTCTTCCCTTGGCTATAACAATTAATATGCTTAATACCATCATCTTCCAATCGGTATCTGATCATGTTTCTCTCTAAAAAAGATTTAGTAACGCTCTTCCGTTTCAAATAACTCCCTAATGGAAGAAGCAGCTTTACTCAATAGATATTTATATTCGTGATAATAGTATCGATATATACTGGTCGCAATTTCATGAACCATCCTATTTGCATCCATGGGCTTGTCTACTATGTCACGGTCACCCCAAGTCATAGCTTGATTGTAACGCTTGAACTTTTCTTCAAAATCATATATCTCACCTTGGACGATGATCCTCTGACCATCAACCTTTACTGGACTATCTGCTCCTTCAATTGGCACCACATCTATCTTAAAGCCTGTGTTTGCCTCGTACTGTTTCTTAACGACATCCCATGCTTCCTGTTTAGCAATGCCTTCCATAGAAGCAAAATGAGTAACCATGAGGATATGTCCATTACGTTCTAAATAAATCTTATAGAGGCCATTCTCGAACTTTACATCGAAAGGATTCCTTAATATTTGTAAGTCGCGAGGACTTATAGGTGTCTTGCTCATTTACTGTACTACCGGTTTTGCAATATTTGCACTTGGTTTTTCATTACCTATCGCTGGTTTTGAGTCATTTACAACTGGCTTATCATTCCCAATAATAGGTTTCATAGGACTCGATAAGGTTGTAGTAAGGTTTGCTTTATCGTTCCATTTAACCTTACCATCTGGACCAATTGTACCCTTCGCAGTATAAGTGGTAGTAACTTCAGTTCCATTGAGATCCATTTTGTTTTCCCATAGTATGAGGATTTAAGACTAATAAGGATATAAGAGCTGAATGCTAACGATACGCTTCTAAACGAATTGTTACATCTTTAAATTTGCTACATATATCAAGGATATAATCACTTCCTTCTTTGTAGCTGCATCCAGTATGAAGTTGGAGCCAACGAGCTCCTTTGATGATTTGGGGGTCACCAGAAGATAAAATTACAAAGGTATCGTCATGGGGATTGTTATGCTCTTGTGTTATTACATGCGCATTTATATCCATTGGAGCAAGTGTTCTCAAAACTCTCTTAAGCTCCTCCTCTGATATAACATCCATGCCATTGGCATTCGCTACCATCGCCTTATACAACTGTTGGATGCTGAATACTTTATGTTCAAGTACCATGATCCGAACCGAAGCTGGTATAATTGCGTTTTGAGGTTCCATTGAGTCTTTCCCTTTAGATTGTCTTTCTTATTCTAATACAGGGTACGCCCGCAAGAACTCTTCTATCTTTGATAAATTGCTGCGTTTGTGGGTCATATGTATAGCACACCTGACAGTTAACATAATTAAACTCACCACGTGCAAATACATCGTACCCAGCAGCTTTCACTTCATTAAGGCTCTTTGGCCACAGAAGAGTATAACGAGCAGTACAATGTGTCGCATAATATTCCAACGAAGATTCTGGTATGTATATCGTCATTTTGGCTTCTGACCAGTACCCAACCTAAATGCATTTTCTGCGTTTGCTATATCTCTTCTTGCGCTGTGATAGCTTCTATCAAAGTCACTACGATTACTATTCATCCGTTGATGCGTCTGATATATCTGATTAACAACAAACGCAAAAAAGGGAATGAATATTAAGAATGCAAACAATCCCATTAATGCCGACATTACCATGATAAAAGTAAATGTACCGCCGAAGAATAATTCAATCATATAAGCTCCAATATGATAAGACTGATACCACTTACCAGCGCCCAAAAGAAAAACATTATCGTGATAAGATTGGATAATGCATCTGCCTTCGTATATGTACTGGCAGGAGGAACCCATTTATTCATGATTTACTCTTATAGGCATGATTTGCTCTTATATGATAGATATGGTTTATTCTTATAAAATGATAAATGCACCAGGTGGGAGTCGAACCCACAAAACATCGCTTCTAAGGCGACTTTCTCTGCCAGTTTGAATACTGGTGCTTGTAATATAAAATAATAGTGATAGCAATAGTAACAATTTTCCTCAATCTACATCAAGGTTTCTTCCGCACATGAATGTTTCTATATAATAATCTCTATAGTTATCAGCATCCTGCTCCGTAGCTCCTTCTATCCCGAAGGCTCTAATATCTAACTTATTATCGATGAGATCATTAATCATTCTAACAGCATCTTCAGCTTTAATATCACTTAAGTATTCACAACCATCTGTACAGCTCCCATATCCTTTGGGCCAACTACCATAAAACATAGCGAAAGCTTCTTCGTTTGTCAACCCTAAAGCATTCCTTGCCTCTTCTACAATATTAGAGTTTTTCCAATTATCCCAAACATCATTGGTTAGAGCTTTTGCCCACCCGGCAATACAATGGGTCGTATTACAAATATGATTTCCATGGGCTCCTTTACCCCTGAAATAACCCATATCAAAAGAAGAAGGTTCTTTTACGATAATGTCACGGATACGGGCAAGTAATACTTTATTAAGTTTCTCATTGAGTTTTTCAGTCATCGTTTTGCCTTTAGATATTAGTCTTAATCTTCCAACATACGACGGTAAGCATCTGCTTCATCCTGCCTGCATTTCGCTTTGAATTCTTCATCGCTTTCTTCCGCGACAAATGAATCTGGATCTACCAGTACATCTTTGATAGGCATCAGAAAATCTTTATAGATAGTGCGTACGAGAACGCATACCCTTTCATTCTTGACGTGATCATAAGTTCTTTCGCCCTCGATGACATACTTCTCCAACGTAAGCCTATGACGTTCAACAATACCCGAGGGCCATTGAACTAATATAGAAGACTTACGAGGAACTACCTGCTGCTCTAAGCTTTGTACTGCCCTGGTATTTATATTTGGAGGGATTTCACCAATCCAAGTGCGTTCGTAACCATATTGATTGCTAATGAAAATGCGCTTGAATCTATCATCCATGGTTCATTCCTCCCAATCGATTGCTTCTTCCATTACAACATCAATTTTATCTTGTACCCAGCCTTGTGCGTCTGAGTTATCCAGTTCATTAGCTATCTTGATCATTATCTCAATACTTACTGGCTCCACATACTGATGGCCAAACTGTTTCCGTTCTTCTAATGTTAACTGCTGACCTTCTAAATCATCACATTGGGAGCAACAACCATATGCTCCAGATACAAACCTTAACTGGCCTTCATACCTGACTAACCCCATCCATTGACCACTCATATGGCCAAAATATTCAAAACTGAGGATATCTGCACCAATTGACTTGATGCAGTCTTCATATGAGCTATGTGGATATATTTCCATGCTTTCTCCTACGTTACATTACAATCATTCTAATATTATTCTAATATATCAGTCTCATCCCATTTATACTGGAGTTCAAACCTAACATAGTTAGATGAACCTACATATTTAGCCTTGCCTCATGATCTTATGAGCCACAGATTTCATATCAACAGAAGACTGCCAAAAAGTTCTCATTTTCCACTCGTTAGAAATTCAGGTCCTTCATCAATGACTCTTTGAATGATCTTTAAAGCTGTTGTGGTGATATTATCATCTGTTAAGTCTACGTGATATTCTTGTGGCCAGCTTATCACATAAAACAAATGACGTGCTTCTTCATATGATAGTCCCAACAAACCTTGAGCGACTATATCACAATCATGAGAATATTCTTCACCATTAGGAGAAACAACTACATTTTCCACTTGGTTATACGTAAAGCCACTTTCGAACAACGTATGACCTGCGATGCAGGCAATTGTACCACATTCTGGATCTGTACTGTAGAATACATGCATGTCAAAACTACGTGGATAGGCTTCTATCTGGCTTTTAACTCTTTCGAGTAATGCAATATCGATTGTTTCTTTAGGCATCATTATTCCTTATTTTATCTCTTTCGATTCCCTTTCTAACAGAATCTACTGTTATACATAGAAGGTTCATAAATATACTGAATGCATTCAAACCAATTATGATGAAACTGTCAGATGTGCAAACAACTACTGTATTGAGTATAATAATTACTGCAACAATGGCAGGGTAGAGTAAATCCCATCCTTGCTCAAAAGCATTTAGAAAGTTATTTATTTTGGTTCTCAGATTCATATCTCCTTGGTTTAATTTGGAAAGGGCGTCCCTCGCATATCTTTGCTAATAGACGGCAATTTCTTTTTCTGATATTCATCATTGCAATGAGATGTTTTATCATTAGAAGAATCCATCCAATAGGACTTGCACCTATATTTGGCTCGTGAAAATTGAACCACGATTACTTATCTTATGGACGGGTAAAAATATAATAGATTGTTATTGGGATTAGTCCCAATAAGTATCGATATCGCTATCGAGCATTTCGCTAATCGAGTCTATTAACACTTGGACGTTATCCTCACCCTTGTCTAATCGCTCCAATATGTGTAGAGGCCATTCTTCACCGTAACAACATGGCTTTGGGAAGCCAAGAATTTTCACTTCGTCGATGAGCTTTCCGAAAGGCATATTGGATACCTCTTCTAATGTTTTATTCGCTCCTACCATCAACAATACCCCAGGAAACCCTGGCATTTCACCGTGTCGAAGTCTTGGCCATACGATATCGGTGTGGTGTTCTTTAATATAACGCACAGCAGACACAAGGATTTCGTTGCGAGGATCCTTCTTCTCAAAGGTACCCATATCATTCATATCGATTAAATCGATGCTTTCAAGTACGGTAACATTTGTTTTATCGAAATCGATATTACCGACGAGCTTCCGAACCAATTCTTTCTGTGCTTCAGTAAGGGGCATTTTGTACATCCTTATCGAGAGTTATCTGAAACATAATGTTATAGAGTTTGGATTCATATAAATCGGGCAATGGAAGAATCGAACTCCCTACTCACAGTGAATTATCACCGCAAGACAAATAAAAAACAACAGTCAGTACATGCATATACTGGTTTATCAAGAGTGAATAGCGCGCGTCCCCTTGAATATGTTTCTTACCTATGCCAGTCTACCATCCTGGCTCATCGCCCAAAAAGAAGATTCATATATAATTTCTTATACATGATTTGCAAGCCTCTTATGTCCTTGTCAGGCGTTCTTCAAAGCCCATTGTGATATATCAAACAGATAGTTGCCCGTGGCAAGCGGATTATCTATTTGTCGTCTTGTTGACTTGTTGTCCCGCAACCACCCGGACTCCTCAACAAAACCCTCCTATATCACTATGGAGTATTAGAGAAAGAAAAAGAAAAAGAAAAGATGTGGTATATCAGGTATATCGATCTTCTGTAATAGAATCTGACCTGTTCTTGATGTATTAACATGGTTACAGCCATATGTTCTACCAAGACCCTCTTATACCACGAAGAGGAAAATTTAAAATGGACAATACAGGAATCAAACCTGTTACCCCTCATACATGGAAATTCATCCATAGAAATAGGAACTTAATAGAGATGTCGCGCGATTTTCTCTATCTTGTTGCCAGTCATTCACACTGGCTCATTGTCCGTAACTAACTAATCATTAAACTCATTTATATCTAACTTATCATTTATCAGATCATCTAATAGTTTTATAGTATCTTCTGCTTTGATATCAACAAGCGACACATCATCTGTAGAGCTATTGTAGCCTTTAGGCCAATCGCCGTAAAATAATCGACGACCGATCTCCCTACTAAATCCAAATGCTTTACTGGCTAATGCTGTAAGGGATCTTCCTTCAGGCCGTAAGTCTCTTTCTCTGTAGAAAAACTCTAACGCCCATCCACCGATACAATGAACAGAACCACATCCAAAATCAGACATATTAAAATTCTGCGGCTCTTTCTTAATTTGATCCCTTATCTGGATAAATAACTCTTTATTGAGACCTTCGTTCATTGTCTATCCCGTACACAAGTTAGGTTCTTCTGATAACAATTCTATCCATGCAGAATAGAATGGACAATAATAAAGGAATCGATAATAGATTTCATCATCTGCTGGAGTGTCGTAACAAGTCGATCCTATCTGGTAGAGGAGAGTTCTATAATCCATTGGTGTACAGACATTATAATCCATTGGCTCGCACATGTTATTATCCTTTGGATCTTCAAACAATAAACCAATGGTAAATTCGTCTTCCCAAGGATCAGACCATTTGTCTAACAATTCGACTTCACTCATTATCCATGGAACTAAAAGTTCAGATCTACTACTAAGCTTTTGGGTAATAATGATACCCTCTTTCTTAATGAAAATAACTTTCGCAGGGAAAAAGAAGTTATATAGTTTTCGGAAAATGGAATGACTATGGATCTCTACAGGTAATGGTTTGTACAAATTCACAAATATGATCCATTTATACTTTTCATTCCAGAGGACTGATTCGACACTGAGCTATCTCTTCCCATACTTTGGGTGGTTCTGTAAGGCAAAATTTAGTCTGTTCTGAGACCAAAACCATAGGAGCTTGGTTTGTATCTCGTTTAGAATATACCAATGTAGCTTCTACTAAGTTATTCGCTTTGTCTTCGACATAAACTGCTTTACTACCAGTTTCAGTATAAGCCTCTTCTACAAAGATGTTAATACCATTAAAAGTAGGTTGTTTAATGTAAAGAAATTCTATTGCCTTACCATCATAACGGATGAAACCTGTTTTCTTGATGTTGTTCCATACTACTTGCATCTCTTGTACAAGGTCAAAAGTGGCACGGAAGCGCACATATAAAAGTTTTCCTTCGTCCCAATAAGCTTCTTGCTTAATTGGTCCCCTTATCGGGATAGTTTCCCAACCCTGCTTAAATATTATTTCTCTATGTATATAAGTACGCATAGTGGGATCTTGATAAGTTATCAAAGTTTCTCCTGCGAAACTCATATCTATGAAAAACATAAAAGAAAGCAATAGCATCATCCTTTACTCCGAAATGCCCTTAAGCCAGACTCGAACTGACTATTTATAGATTGTTTTCATAAGGATTTGGCTTCGCCGGTCCTTATGACATTCTTCTATCACTTCCCTTTTATGAGAAGCCGCTTTTCCATTAGCGTATAAAGGCGTATCAAACATAATATCTTTTAAAAATAAGGGCGCGAGAGTGGATTCGAACCATTCCTATTACTTCCTATTGAAAAATTCAATTAAGAAGTCCAATTACCCGAGTATTGTATCCCGTTATAATAATCTGAAATGATGATCTTCTAAAACATTTCCTATCATTCAAGGTTCTGGATTGTTATCCGAAATTCTATGCTATCTACGAAAGACCTTTGAAACTCTCCATAGATGATGCCTTTCATATGCTGCCTGTCTATTCCCTTCAGCTCCAATGAATCAATGAAGTTATAAAGCTCAAGAGTTCCTTTGTCACCTAACTCCTGAATAACGAACGAACGAATAACAGGCTCTATTGAATCTGATAGGAACGTAGCATGGATAATTGCTTTCCTTTCATGGTACCAGTTCTTCTCTTTTAAAATTGTTGTCATAAACCTTCCTTCTTTGGACGGATGCAAACGGTAGGGCTCGAACCTACGATCAATATTCCTTATATATTGTTTATTAGGAACTTCAAAAGTCCTTAATACCCAGTACCGATTATGGGCTACGTTTGCAATTCTTGTAAATGAATATAAACGGATTATAGTAGGTCGTTCGTAGGCACCACTATCATAGTTTCCCCGCCGTATCGGGTACTCACCTCTTCGTCGTCCATTCCTTATGTCCAAGAGAAGAACGTAGGAATTATCAATAGTGTGGTTTATTACATTACACTATCAACATAGTATTTCAGCTATATCGGAGTCCCATCTTTATTATGATTGGGCAAACATATCGGAGGTTGGCACCTCCCGCCTCACTGTTATTCGTAGAACGATTACTGAAAACAGTGTAGTTAAGGTTTGTAACTATAATTGTAATAAGATTATGCCACATATGAGATTCGAACTCATAACTCTCTGCTTTTGAAACAGATTCCTCTACCAGTTGGGATAAAGTGGCATTAACTATTTCTTAATAACAGCTATTTTAGTGATATACACAAGAGCTGCTTTATCTTCATCTGACAGTTGAGCTTCAATAGAAGGATCCCATATAGCTTCGGCCAAACGAATAGCCCTCTCATTCGTAAACGCTTCCACTATCTTAACTTTGTTAATAAGGCTCCCATCTATCTCTATAAGCCTTTTTAATGCTATAAGGCTTGCCATTTCCGACGATGTTATACCATTGTCTAATTTACCCATGATTTTCCTCATATCGTATCAATTGTTCTCGCCGTCATGTCACTCTACCAGTTAGAATATAGACGCATTTTACAATATTACCTTTATTCTAACTTCTTCGATCTCAGGATAGTCTGGATCATTCTCCCCGAAATGCACCTGCACGTAATCGTTATTCATCAATTCCAATTTAGCCCATTGGAACTGACTTTCAACAATAATATAAGATTCAGATGCATAGATGTATAAGATATTCTTAATGCCTTTTTGATGTAAGATTTTCATAAGCTTGATGAACATTCTCATGAAAATTGCTCCGTTCAATGATTTAAAGCATCATCCAATAAGAATTGTGTCCCTTCTTCCATTACCCTCTCCAATATGAGGATAAGGACTTCACCTTCTGTCAAGGAATTATCATTAATATCGAGCATATTTTGATACTCCAAAGGCCATTTGCGGGTAAAGAACAACAAATCAGCAATACCATAAGGCAAACCGAGTAGTTTAGTAGCTTCTGTTGCGATTGACACCTCTGTCCCATTAGGAGACAAAGCTGTCGAAGAGCTAAAGAATGTATAGCCACTGTCTATAACACAGTGGCCTGCGAAACATGCTATCGTTCCACAGTAATTGGTTGGTGGCACCCACCAATAGCTCATGCTGAATGACTTTGGTTCAGTTCTGATTTTTTCTATGACTTTCCGGATTAATTCTACATTGAGCGTTTGCATTGTGATTCCTATACTTGGATGAAGTTTTGTTTGGATTATACGCACGTAATCTCTCTGATAGATAAATATAGGTATACACGGATAAGTTTAAAACTCGAATTCAGCTACAACTTCCCACTCGTCTAACATATTGTGTTGATAGAATCTGATAAGTCCCTCGTCATCTACGACGTGATATAGGACTTCTACATCAAAATCCTTTGTATCAAAGAATACGATTGAATCTGTTACGTCGGATGTGTTGAGGATTTCTAAAATCCCGTTGTTGAATAAGATAGATAATATTTCGCATAACTTGTCCATCTTATTTTCCTTTGTGAGATATATGTGAAAAATTATGAAACATGCACCAAGCGAGATTCGAACTCGCACTTGTCTGATCTTAAGTCAGATGCCTCTACCGATTGGGCTACGGGTGCAAAATAATCATTTCTTATTCAAGATGTCTTTAATGTCATCTATAGATACTGGGCAAATTTCACCCCTGGTATCTAACTTCAATGGCTTAATGTAACCACACTTAATACATTGTCTCTTTGTATGGTCTTCTGGTAAGAATCTGAATAGATGGTAATTATTATCCATTTTATTTTGGACCCAATTGAATTTCAGCTACCGGACATAATTGGCCCTTTGTATCCAAGTTTGAAGGTTTCACGTACCCACATTTAACGCATTCCTTGCGGGTACAATCGTCTGGCAAAGGCCGAAACATATGATATTTCATGATGACTCCTTGTTAGACATAAAAATCGGCACAGTAGGATTTGAACCTACAACCTGGTGGGTATAAGCCTCCTGCACTAACCAGTTGTGCTATATGCCGAATAATAAATGCGGATATAATAAGATTGTGATAAGGTTATGCCACCTATCTCTTGCGTTTCAGATAGGCACCGATGTATGCATCAAGATAATAAGTGTAAGTACAGGTACAACCAATCGGGATCATGGAACCTCTTATTCGGCGAAATGATAACATTGATAATGATAATCTAATGACCAGATAAAATTTACTAATGTAGCGGCTAACCATACTTCGACAGGTATAGATACACTGGTGTTACAATATAGTTGTTCGTAAGTAAAACCATAAGGAACATATCATCCCAAGGGCGACTCAAAATTTTGATTGGAACAGCGCAGATAACCATTACCAATGCTAACCAGACAAAAGGATTGAATGCCCAGCCACTGGTCAATCCTATGATTGCAAAAGGTATCAATACGAACCATAAAAGAAGCCATAAACCATGATATACTTGTCTATTCATTCGAGACCTCATAGTAGAAATAATAAGACTATTTCAATGCTATAAGATTATGTAAAATTAGCCACTATCAGACTGGCATTACGAACTTGATCGTAAGCTTAATCCAAGAGCCATTGGGTGTTTTATACTTTATGTTGTTGTCGTAGAATTCTTTTGCCTCCTTCAACCCAAGCCCAGTCGCATCTCGAATGGCTTTAACACCTACTGCAAAAGTCGGATCCCCGTTTGAGTGGTTCATGGTAGTATTGCGAAATGCAATAGCTTTAGGATCTTGAATATCCACATAGTACTGGTAAGCTTGGATATACTCGATAGGAGTAATGAAGGTAACATCAGCTACCTCGCAACCTCTCTTGATTGCCACAAATGCAGCTATTACCGGTAAGCTTACTCTCTGCGGAACCTGAACTTCTACCTGATAAACTGGTTCACTGATAATAACTCTTGGTTCATCATTATAGGGCATGTGTACCTCCAGATAAGATTTATTAGCGGTCTTAATATGGATAATACTTCATATGAGCAATGCTTTGTAATGCTTAATATGAATAAGGATGATTATCAGGGAGCTTGCCCCTTGTTTGCACAATGACTACCGGTTTTACCGGATTATTGTAAATTCTCTTTATCGAAACTGGCCTGGAAGGCCGATAAATATAATCGTCCTCGTCATGAATAGGATACCCATGCACTTGACAATAGAAACAGGTAATATCGTAATTTGAGTGATCCTTACACTCTTGGTAACAGACCAATGGATCGATATAAGAATTTACTGGTAACCCCTGATATGGAGGTTTTTCCATAATCTACCTCCCATAATAGAATAGTTATAATAGTGATAACATTGAAATTTCCTAATTCTTACGGTTCATAAGGCTCTATGCCAATATGACCATTCCCGACCTGGTGAGCAACAAAGCTTTCACCACCTTCATAGTATGGATCACTACGAAAACAGAGCTGAACCATATAGAATTCGCGACCATGGCTCTCCATGATTTTGAATCCCAAGTCATGAGTCATAGTTTCCATAGTATAGTCTTCAACATCGTCAACACTTATTCCCATTACCTTTCTGGAAGTAGTACCAGTAACAAGATTTAGGACATTGTGAAGCAAAATAAGATTATGGAACGGAACGAATATCATTAGAACTCCTTATAATATATATCCATGTATTAAGTTATGCTCGCTCCGCTCGCGCGAAAGACTTGTTCAGCTGCCCGAATACATAACGATCCTGTATATTCCATGAGCCGAACATGTTCCTCATAATGAATACATCATACTCATCTTCTCTATCCTTATAATATGTAATCTCTATACGTCCTTTATCTGTATAGAGTCTAATACCATTGAAGAATGTTTCCACTGAAGTGATAACTAAATCACGATTGTAATGCAGGAAACTTAAAATGTTGCAAATCATTTCCATGAGTACTTTGTGCCTCCATATAACATTTAAAATAAAGTTAGATAGAATCGAAGCCAAACTGACCTTATTACCGCGCAGGCAATAAGCCAGCACCTCTGAACAGTTCGCCAATGAAGCTTGGTACGAACCACTCATCAAATACCTCACTGATGCGCTCCTTACGTTCCTCGTAAGTTTTGCACGCACCAAGCGTACCAATTACGTAGTAATCTACATACAGTGTTACTTTCCCCACAATCCAAAAACCCATGGCCAACCCGCATCCATAAATGGTTGCATAAGCCATGAGCACTAATATCTGAAATGCTACCGATTTAACAGTCACGATTGTAGTCATTGAAACTCCTTATTCCAACTAATATTTATTTGAATGGAAAGATATGTATAACAATAACAATAACAATAACATGTCCCCACTGGGAGTCGAACCCAGAATACCCAAGTTAAAAGCCTGGAGCCTTGACCAGTTTAGCTATAGGGACATAATAATTGAAATAACATAATAATAATAAAGTTGAATGATTACGTAGTTACCGAATTACCGAATTACCTGACTACCGGCTTTGCAGCATAAGCAGGCTTGGCACCACCAGCCATTGGTTTACCTGCATCAGCCTTTGGCTTATCGAAACCGGGCTTTGCCTTGTTGTCGGCGAACTTCTTGCCGTCGTTGTTAAGTTTACCATCTGAACCAACGTTTCCTGCGGGCTTTGAGAATTCCATTTTTATCCATCCTTCGTTTGAATTATAATGCTATTGCTGAATTATAATGCTATTATTATTGAATCTAAAACATAAACCCAATTCTATTAACGTTATTCATATTATTCATCATCATTGTCATTTTGACGAATAGGATCAGTAGTAACATTTTCATCAGGTTCGGTTTCGGTTTCTGTTTCGCATGCGTCAATCTCTGCGAGACCTTCCTCAACTTCCTTCCTCTCCTTATCAGCCTCGCGGCCTTTGACGTTAACATGCACACCTCCATGCTGGTTAACTGGATTTAAGTTGAGATTTCTAATGCGATGGGCTTTCTTATTCGCCTCATCGCGATTGTACTTGTCATTGTTATAACCCATTATATTTCATATCCTCCAAATGACATATATAAAATAAGAGAAGATAAAAAAGAGGAATGGCCAACGCTGTTATGCGCGGCCAAAACCTCTGATTTAGATAATGTTAGCTTCGCAAGCTTCGCAAGCTCCAGAACTAATCCAGTTCACTCATCTCCAACGCCCTCTGACTGAAGTTGTCGTAACGACGAGTAACGTTACCATTCTGGTGCAGGTACTCATCTTTCGAGTCATCGATGATCTGCAACCGGAGCTTGGCATTCATCGCCTTGACCACTTTTGCCTGAATATTGTTCCGATAAAACTCTGCTCTAAACTTCCTGGTCGTATGCTGCCTGAAAGCACTAACGGCACCCCAGAAGAGTCCAGCATAAAACTTCCAAAGGTCAGGAGCCAACCCTTTCCAACCGAACAGCTTGGCAATGTATGGCACCATCACCTTTGCGTAATGATCGGAAGCCAGAGTTGTAGACCCAAACTTCTTATAACCTTCCACAATGCAATAAGTATTTGCCTCGTAAGCCATAAGACCTTGTCCTTTACCTTTGCAAATGGCATAAAATTCTGCCCAAATCTTCATGAGAGCTGCTGTATTGGTTGCAGCATCTTCCCTCATATCTGCTGCCATCTGCGCAGTACACATAGTGGGAACCTGTTCTGGTAACTCAATCCCATGCATCTCCCTAATATCCTCTGCAGCCTCAATGCTCTGCCTCGGAGCCCAGATTTTGCTCCCATCGCGTCCCACGAACCAAAGAGCATTCTCCTGGTCTGTAGTAGCAACGTTTGCAATCTGCTCTGCAATTGCACCTGGAGAGAAATCCTGGAACCATTGGCAAAACCTGTTCACTTCGTAATACAACGCCTGTTCGGCACCAATAAGACTGTTGAGGGCTTCCTCTTCTGCATCACCCTTGGCCTGCGGCCTCCACCTCACTTCCCCATATTGCCTCACCCTGAAACCAGTAATAGTTTCAACAGGAGTGAACCTATCTGGGTAAGTGGTTCTGGTGTAATATTCGCTCCTTACCGAAGCCAAAAACTCTTCGTCAGTCATCGTAAGCTGCTTCATAACACGAGTCTGCCCTAAAGCATCCTCCCATTCCTGGCCTTCATCGACCACAATCTCTTCTGCCATGCCGAGAGTGTAAAGTTCGGCTGCCAAAGCCCTATCCCGGTCCCCTGCATCCGAAATCTCATCTTCGAGAACATTGTCGTTATCAGTCTCTTCGGGGTCATTCACAATAACGTTTTGAATATCAAGAAGGTCCATATTGTCTCCATGGCTGAATTGCCAACTAATATTTATCTACTTTGATTATGTCAGTGAGATAACCTAATTAGAAAGAGACATACAAAATGTATGAGAAAGAGATGATAGATGAGGATGCCTCGCTCCGCTCGGCCCATCCACTTGATTCGAACAAGTATAATGGATGTGTAAGATATGTATCGGTAAAGCGATGTCTCATCCATCTACTAAAGCTTTAGTAGTAAATTAGTGGTCAAACGCACGAGCAATTACTATGCTCCAAGTACGTTAATTAGGCCGCTAATAAGATAATTACATAGGGACGTAATGAAGGGGCCAATAAATGCGCGGCAAAAGAAACAAACATAGCTTGTATGCTCTTTCTCACTGCATTTAAATTGGTATTATTCATTAGTACCCAGCTTACTAACATAAAAAAGCACAATCAACAGTTAATACAGTAAACACATGCTTTTAGATGGTCATCTAAAAGGTAACGTAAATCATATCCACATAAGTAATAGTAATCATATAACACATAAGTTGCTGCGCAAGATTTGCTGCGCAAGATTTGCTGCGCAAGATTTGCTGCGCAAGATTTGCT